>NBJMR02800__coassemble_1441_pt1 | contig 41477 bp, 47 predicted proteins | sample NBJMR02800__metabat2_high_PE_022 | metagenome-assembled genome bin NBJMR02800
CTCAAGGCTTTGGGTTACGCCGAAGATTACAACCCTTCACGCGCCTTGCAAGCTGTTCCTGAGGAATGGAAGGGTGTGCAACCGATACACACCCCCGGAGGAATGCAGGAAATGCTCATCATTTCCGAGCAGGGGCTCTATTTCTTTCTTGGCCGTTCTGACAAGCCTGTCGCCCTTCCTTTTCAGAAATGGCTGGCTGGCGACGTCATCCCCTCCATCCGTAAGCACGGCCTGTACGCTACGGAAGAGGTCGTAGATCGTATTCTCGACGATCCCGATTTCGGGATCACGTTGCTCCAACGGTACAAGTTCGAGCGCGAACAACGCCAGCTTGCCGAATCCCAGAGGGACGAGGCCATCCGTACCAAAGCATGGATCAGCGACAAAAAGACAGCCTCAGCAATGGCCACCGCTTCCGTCGCCGTCCGTAAGGCCGCAGCCCTTGAGAACGAACTTGGGCGGGGCAGGGACTACAAGGCCGTGAAGGGCATCCCGTGGTTTCTTGAAGTGTTCTCGAATACTCCCGCCGCGTACTCGGTCGCGGGCCGCAAGCTCTCCGAACTTTCGCGCCGCATGGGGTATGAAATCTTGGAAGTAGAGGACAGCCGCTTTGGAAGCGTCAAGGCGTACCACATCGACGTGATCGAGTCCTTCCGGCTGGCCCTGAGAAACGACCTGAACATGCTGGGCAAATACCGTTCCCGCCGCAGCGCCAAAGGATTCGTTGTGGGAGGTGTGAAATGAGCCAGAACGTCATTTCTCTCCCCGCTAGCGGCAATGGGGGAACCAGCCGCGCCGACTCCCGTAAGGCCGAACTGTTGGCGGCGCTTGAAGCTCAACAGGCCGGGCTCACGGAACTGTACTCCGAATGGTGCGCCTTCACTGCGGAAACCCGACAAAAAGCGAGCGAGCTTGAGGGCAGATACCGCCGATTGACCGGGGGGCTGTATCCCGCCTTGCTGGACGTCGTGAGTTCGCGTCCCAACCTTTCCCGTGATCACCTGTTGGGTGCGTTGCACGGGGCGTCATATGATTCCCGGACTTGGCTTGACGAAGGGCTTTCCCGAATGAAGACAGCCTTGTTGATGGCAGGCCAGTCAAGCCGCTTGCTTGAGGATTTCATACAGCGGCAGGAAGAAGGAGGGCTGAAATGAGCCAGAGCAATACCCCAAACTCCACCCCTTACGTCAAGCCCGGATCTGTCCCCCAATGTTTACGGCATACGATGCCCTGCGTGCCTCTTGAAGAGGCCGCTTGGATTGCCGAGTTTCTGGGGGCCGCGTGCGAAGCGTTGCTCACATCGGACGAATCCGTAAACGCGGAGGCCGCAGCCGGGTTCCGCCTGTGCAACTCCCTGTTATTGGACAAGATCGCTATTGCATCTGGAGAGTTGCCTTTCCCGCTTGTGGATATGTTCAACAAGACGGACGACGTGTTGTGGAGCCCGGAACAGAAGGAGGCCGCCCATGCTGACGCCTGAGCAGAAGGAGATGTGGCGGCGGCTCGATAGCTTGACAAGCGGCCTTGCCGACTTGCTGCAATGGAATGCGGCGGACGGCAATGGCGTTACCTCTGAGGACGCGGATCGTGCCTCCTGTTATCTCGCCATTGTGGGAGAAGTGCGCCGCGCCATGTTCAAGCTGTGCCCTGCGGAAGAAATGTATGACGTGAATCAGGGGGGTGCGGCATGACCGGGATTCCCCAGACTCAAGAAGAAATCCGCGCCGCCGTGGAAGCCCGCGCCGCCGAGATTGAAGGTACGGCGGAGACGGGAACCGCGCCGCAGCCTCGACGCCCTTTGCAGGTGGATCTCTCGCAGTTTTCCGGGACTCGCTATCTGCGGGAATATCCTCCCGCGTTTGACTGGCTACTGGATAAGAGCTTTCGGCTGAACTGCTTGGGGGCCATTGTCGGGCCTCCCGGCGCGGGCAAGGGGAGCCTTGCGATCCAGCTTTGCGTCGCCGTGGCAAGCGGGACTTCCCTTGTGGACGCGTGGCATACCGCCGCCCCTGAGCCCGTGGTCTACCTGAGCGCGGAAGACGACGCGCTGACCATCCACAGACGGGTGCATCACGCGCTGGAACAACTGCCGGAAGACTTGCGGGAGCAGGCGGCCGCCAACTTCTACGGGATCCCCGTACACGGCGGGGTGAACCTGTGCCGCGCCATCGGCGGTACCGTGGAATCCACGGCTAATTACGAAGACCTGAGGAATATTCTGGATGCCATCCGTCCCCGTTTGCTGGTGCTGGACACGCTGGCCCGCTTCTCAGGCGTCGATGAGAACGACAACCCGGCCATGACCGCTTTTTGCGGACTGCTGGAAGGGCTGATCGACGCCTACGGGTGCAACATCATTTTGCTGCACCACTCCAACAAGACCAGCGGCGATCTCATCGAAGACCCCAAGGAACTCGCCAAGGCATTGACCCAGACGGCCATGCGCGGGGCATCCGCCCTTGCCGGGTGCATCCGGTGGGGGATGCTGGTTGCGCCTCTGGGGGCGGCCCTCGCCCAGAAGCGGATCGGTGAATCCGCCACCGGGAAATACGACGGAGCGTTTCTCGCCGTGCGCGTCGGCAAGAAGAACAGCGGCGGCCCGGAGCCCCGCTATTACCTCGGGCGTAATGAGCACGGCTTGCTCTATCGTGTAGACCCCGATGCGCGGCAGGAAGAGAACGACGTGGTGTGGGACGCCCACCAGCTTGCGGAAGAGGTGGAGCGTCGGCAACGCACCGGAGAAAAGCCGCTGAGCGCAACTAAGGGTGGGCAAGAGGCTTTTGGGTGGGGAATTTCCCGTTCCAACAGGGCACGAGAACGGGCCGTACAGATGGGTCTCGTGATTGAAATTAGGGTGCCGGGTAAAAAAGGCAGAAGCCTTTCCCTTCCCCCACTATGTTCCGAAAGTTCCGATAGTTTTGAGTACCCCGGAACTTAGGGGAAAAATATATTATCCTGAATAGTTACTATGAAAGTTCTGGGAGCAAAGTTCCAAGCCTCTGGAACTTAGAAAAAAATACAATGACTACAGTAAGATTCCAAAAGTTCCGAAAGTTCTATTCTAAAGAATACCCAGAGGGTGGAACTTTCCCCGTTCCACCTCTGGGGTATTTAGTCTTTAGAAAGCTGCAAAATGGAACTTGCCAGCCAAGAAATGGGGGATCACATGCACAAGTTTTCTTTCAAAGAGTGGAGCATACAAGTTGTACCTGCCAAAGGGTCTGAGTGGGGCAAGGTAGTGGCGAGTCGGGATATTGATGCTGGTTCCCGCAGGATGAAAAAAAGCAACGGCGTCTGGACAACGATTCCGGCTGCCAGAAAAAAGTACGTAATAGGGTGGAACGGAAAGAGGTTCGCAGTTGGGGCCGAATACAAGGCGATCCGTAAGCAGCATAACACTCTTTTCCTCGCCATATGCGAAGAGTTGGGGGTTACACCGTGAACCTTCTAGGGCTCCTTCCTGACGGATGGGGGAAACACAAAGGCTGTGGCGAGTGGGCCGGGCCTTGCCCGAACTGTGGCGGTACTGACAGATTCGTTGTCTGGCCGGAACACAAGAGCGGCGCAGCGGGCGGACGGTTCCTGTGCCGTGGTTGCGGCGCACAAGGGGATGCCGTGGAGTTTCTACGGGTATTCCAGAACCTGACCTACCGTGAAGCCTGTGAAGCCCTGCGGCTGGAACCCCGCCACGCCGTTCGTCACACCGCCGGAAAGGGCACGGCAAGGGAATGGATGCCCGAACCCGAACGCCTTCCCGCTGCCGAGTGGATGGAGCGGGCGGCCCATTTCGTCGCAACCTGTACCGGGGGCATTGAGTCCGGGCCCGCACTGGAAACGTTGCAAGGCCGTGGCCTGTCCCCTGAAACGGCCCGTGCTTTGGGCATCGGTTGGAACCCTGCGGACAGGTACGGCCGCCGCGCCGATTGGGGGCTTGATGAAGAGGCGAACCCGGAGACGGGCCGTCCGCGCAAGGTATGGCTTCCCCGTGGGCTGGTGCTTCCGATCCGCCGCAAGGCCGGAGTGACGGCATTGCTTATTCGCCGCGCCGACTGGAAACCGAAAGACGACCTCCCCAAGTATTGGCAGGTCAAAGGTTCCGGGAATGGCTGTTACGTCATCGGCAAGCCGGGCCTTCCGGTGGTGCTGGTGGAATCCGTTCTTGACGCCGTGTTGATCTGGCAGGAGGCACGCGACCTCGTTGCGGCGGTGGCCCTTACCGGGTCCACGAAGAAGCCCGATGCCCAGACGACGGACTTTTTGAGAAACTCCCCCGGCATTCTATGGGCACTGGACTTTGACGAGGCCGGGCGCAAGGCGTCGTCGTGGTGGCGCGAACACTTCCCCGGCATGAGGACATGGCCTTGCGCCGCGGGTAAAGACCCCGGCGAAATGCTCAAGGTGGGCATCCCCATCCGTCCGTGGCTTGAAGCCGTCCTCCTGTGTGAACCTGCGCCCTGCCGAGAAACGCACAAAAACGCCCCTCAGAGTGCCGAAAGGCAAAAACATGGCTCAGGGCTCATGCCACAATTGGAACCGTCCGCAAACGACACGTTGGAACGTTTGGCGGCTCTCGATACCAACATAGCCGCACTGGTGGGTTGGGAGGTGGCGCCACACCTTCAGGACGGGGAACTTGTCATTGATGGTCTGGACAGGCTGGACGCCGAAAACCGGGCCGGACTGGAACGTTGGTTTGCCCATAAGGGGCCGAACGGCGAACCGCGCCGGGAACGTGTGATTCGTGCCCTGCGGACGGGAAGGAGGGCGGCATGTTGATTGTGGTGGACAGCCGGGAGCAATGCCCGTTCCCCTTTACCCATGAGCGGTACGAAGCGAAGACGAAGCAAGGCGCGCTGACCGTGGGTGACTACTCCCTTGCCGGTCTTGAGGACAAGGTGGCGGTTGAACGTAAGAGCCTTCCCGACTTGGTGGCCTGTTTGGGCCGGGAGCGGGAACGGTTCGAGCGTGAGTTGATGCGCGGGGCGGCGCTGGATGCCTTCGCCGTGGTTGTAGAAGCTGACTGGCTGATGTTGGCCCGTGGCGAGTACCGCAGCCAGTTGAAGCCGCACGCGGCCTGTCAGAGCGTGCTGGCGTTCACGGCGCGGTATCGGGTGCCCTTCCTGTTTGCCGGAACCCGTGGGGCGGCGGAGTACATGACGTGGGGATTCCTGCGCCAGTATCTCGAATCCGCCCGGAAGCGGTGGCGGGCCATAGCTAAGGCGCAGGGCGACGATGCGGCATAACCCCCACACGGGGCGAGTGTGAAATGCCAAGCGATAAAAGGAGAATGGATATGCAGCAGGAAGACAAGGCTTGTTTCGTACAGGGCGGCAGGGAGCTTGCCGAAGCCGCTTACAAGACCGGATTCGATGACGGATTTGAGGCGGCGGTGTACTCGCTCAATGACCATATCGGACGGACTGAAAGAGCGAGACGGCGCAGGCCTCCCCTCTGAGATCATCGTGGCTCTCGGCAAATGCAGGGCGAAAGCCTTTGAGTGCTTTGGGCGGGATCGGTTCGAGGTGCGAACGGTGCCCCCGATGGGCGGAGAGCAGTAGCTTGGATTGAACCGAGAATAAACTGAGAAGAATACGGAGATACCATCATGGGAAAGGTTGAAACCCACGCCAACGGCAAGGATATTCTGGTGCACCCCCTCAGGCTTGAGGATGTGATTGAAGAAATGGACAGGCTGACGGTGGCGGCATGGCAGACGCGGGACGAACGCCCGGAACTTCGGGACGAGTTCACGCAACGGAGTCTGGTTTTCGGTTCAGCATTGTTCCACTTGAAGAAGTTCTCTGAACTGCTGGAAGTCGTGCGGGACGTGGCTTGTGATATGCCCGCGGTAGGGACGGAGCAATAACGGCGTCCCATTGGGCAGTGAAGTTTTGGGGGAATAACCTATGCTCGGAATTCGTCGGTTTCTCAAAGGCGGTATCGTTATTGCGGCATGCCACGGGGTGATTGGGCCGGGAACGGCGCATCGGCTTCTGTCATTTTTCAGGCTGATTCATGTTTAATGCTTCCGTTGCTGCGAAGTTTTTGGCATGGGAACTTATCATAAAGAACAACAGGATGCGCCAATATTGGCACTCATCGGGAAAGGAGGCGAGAGTATGTTTTTCTGGGTAGTCTTTTTACGTGGAACAACCGTAGACGTGACGGAGTGCTGGCGGGCCATGTATGACGAGATAAAGGTTTTGGGGAAGGGTATGAACAAAGAACGATGCGAGGTGCTGGTATGACTGTGGCCGTATCATACATCCCTACACTGCTCTTTGGTTTGGGTGCCATTGCCGATGCATTCCGTGTCAGCCCCGAACGTGTGAAGCGATGGATAGAACAGGGAGCGCCGGTTGTCGTTGACGGTGAGGGCGGGAGTCGGCGCTACACTGCTGAACTTGCCGCCTTGCAGGCTTGGCGGGTTCAGATGAGTGCGGCCAAGGAGGAGTGAGCCGCTTTTCGGCGGCTTTTACAAAAAACGTCAACCTCCCCTCGCACCTCCCCGTATACCCCCCTTTATACCTCCCCCTGTTGTCGGGATATGAAAAACCCTCTGTGCTACGCTCCTGCCATCTTTCAATGCGGGAGCGTTTTTTTATGCCGAACCAACAGGAAGTCTTTGAAGCCGCCCATGCCCATGTCGCCAAGTGGGAGGGAGGATACTTTGACCATCCGAACGATCCGGGCGGCGTCACCATGTACGGCGTCAGCCTCATGTTCCTGAAGGGGCTTGATCTCTGGGAAGGGGACATTGACGGCGACGGGGATATTGATCGGGACGATGTGCTGGCCGTCACCAAGGATACGGCCCGGGACATCTTCAAGCGTCACTTCTGGGACAGGCCGCGTGCCGGGGAAATGCCCCCGCTGGTCGCGGTGTGCTTCTATGACTTCGCCGTCAATGCGGGTGTCCCGCGTGCGGCGAGGATGCTGCAAGGGCTCCTGCGCGTTGGGGTGGACGGCATCGTCGGGCGGAACACGCTGACGGCTGCGGCGTCTTGCAACCAGCGCGAGCTGGCGTCCCTCATGCTCTTGGAGCGTGAGCAGTGGTACCGCGGACTCGTGGCGAAGAAGCCGAAGTCCGCGGCGTTCCTGCGCGGCTGGCTCAACCGTACCTCTGATTGCCGGGCGCTGGTCGAACGGCTGGCGGCGCGGTGGGGGATTACGGGATGAATCGGCGGGCGGTGCTGGCCGGGGCGCTGTGCCTCTTCGTTATTGGGCTTGGTGTGTACGTCCTCACCTTACGAACGGAACGCGACACGGCCCGGACGGAAGCGCAGGAAGCCCGGCAGGACACCGCTACATGGAAGGCCGCCGCGCAGTCGGGAGAGGCCGCGGTCAGGGAACTGGCGGCGGCGAAGGCCACGTCGGAAGCTGCGGCGGCGGAACGGGACGCCACGATCAAGGCGCTCACGCGGGACAGGGACGAACAGCGGCGCAAGCTGCGGGAGGCAATGCGGCATGACGAAGAGGCTGGCGATTGGGGTGCTACTCCTTTGCCTCCCGCTGTTCTCGGGCTGTTCCGGTAGGCGGGAAGTGGCGGCGGTTCCGTTGGTCATACGGGAGGAAGTACCCGTGTATCTGACCGAGCCGACGCCCGCGCCCGTGCTGGCCGGGGATACGAACCTCGACCTTGTGGGGCATGTGTTTGACTGGCAAGCCGCGCTCGGCGCGTGCAATGCGGACAAGGCGGCGATACGGGCCGCAGCCGGGAAGGAATGATGATGCAGCCGCCCGCCCCGATGGAGGGGCTTGCCTATTACACGCAAAGCCTGCTGGCCCTGTGGCCTGAGAAGGCCGTCATAGGTTCGTGCGTCGCGGGTGCCGTCTCGCTGTTCGGCGGAGATGCCTATCTGTTGTGGATGCTTGGGGCCATGCTGGTGGCCGACTTTGCCTTTGGGCTGGCGGACGCCGTGCGGCGCAGGCATTTCCGTTGCCGGATGCTGGCGCACGGGGCGCTCAAGTTCCCGGCCTACTGCCTTTACTTGCTGATTGTCGGCGTGGTCAACGCCAGCCTTTCCCGGTCTTTCGGCGGGTTCGACATGCCGTTGCTGAACCTTTTCATTGCCTACCTGATCATCACGGACGCCGTATCCGTCATTGCCCACATGCAGCGGCTCGGCATCCCCGTGCCGGACCTGTTGCGGCGGGTGCTCCTTCGCAGCAAGCGGAAAGTGGAGCGGCGGGTGGATGAGGCCGTGGGCGGGGACGACGATGCCCCCTAGACCGCTCAAAGTGTGCCGCCATGCCGGATGCCATGAACTTACCCGCGATCCGTCCGGCTACTGCCCGAAGCACAAGGAAGCGGCGGAAGCGCGGGCGAGGAAGTGGAAGGCCGAGCAGGACAGCCAGCGGGAGAGCGCATACCGGCGCGGGTACGGGGCTCGGTGGCGGAAGCTGCGGGCGCAGATCCTTATGGATGAACCGTTGTGCCGGGAGTGCCGCAAGGCCGGGCGCATCGTGCCGGCGACGGATGTTGACCACATCGTGGCCAGAGCCGACGGCGGGACGGATGACCGGAGCAACCTGCAACCCCTCTGTCATGCCTGCCACAGCCGCAAGACCGTCCGGGAGAACGGCGGGCGTGCGGTGACACGATGAGGGGGGGGATCAAATGTTTGGTGCTGCCACCGGAAGACCGCATAGGGCAGGTGGATTTTTGTTTGTGCAAAATGGGGGGAGGGGGTCAACCGGGATATGGCGGGACGTAAGCCATTGCCGACGCATTTGAAAATGGTTCGCGGGACGCTGCAGAAATGCCGGATGAACCCGGATGAGCCAACCCCGGCCCCGGAAATCCCCGACGCGCCGCCGCACCTGTCGCCGGAAGCGCGGGAGGAATGGGAACGGCTGGCGCTCGAACTGTATGAACTCGGCATCCTGTCCACCATCGACCGGGCGGCACTGGCGGCCTACTGCCAGGCCTATGGACGGTGGGTCGAGGCGGAAGAGCAACTCCGCAACATCGACGGCACCATGAAGCTCACTGAAACGACCTCAAACGGCAATATCATCCAGAACCCTCTGGTGGGTATCGCCAACAAGTCGCTGGAACTGATGCACAAGTATTTGACCGAGTTCGGCATGTCCCCGAGCAGCCGTACCCGTGTCAGCGCAAAGAAAAAGACGGGCGAGAAAAAGGGCTTCGCGGCCCTGTAGGAAACATCATGGCAAAGGAACCGACATATCCCCACGTTGAGGCCGCGCTTCAGTACGCCCGCGATGTTGTTGCCGGGCGGATCTTGGCGTGCCAGTGGGTGATCCTCGCCTGCAAGCGCCAACTTGACGATCTGGGAAGGTGGGACGGCGTTGACGGCGCTCCGTATTTCTTTGACCGCGCCGCAGCCGAGCGGGTGATCAAGTTTGAGGAGATGATGCCCCACGTCAAAGGGGAATGGGCGCGCAAGCGCATGACCCTGAAACTTGAGCCGTGGCAGAAGTTCATCCTTTCAACGCTGTTCGGCTGGAAGCGCGCCAAGGACGGGCTGCGCCGATTCCGGGAAGCCTATATGGAAATCCCGCGCAAGAACGGGAAGTCCTGCTTTGTGGCCCCGGTCGGCCTCTATATGTTCGTGGAGGATGGGGAAGCGGGGGCGGAAGTGTACTCCGGCGCCACTACGGAAAAACAGGCGTGGGAAGTGTACGGCCCCGCGCAGATCATGGCCAAGCGCGCCGAAGGCTTCATAGAGCACTACGGCGTGGACGTCCGCGCCAAGAATATGAACCTCATCGGCTCCGCGTCCAGATTCGAGCCGTTGATCGGTGATCCCGGCGACGGCGCGTCGCCGCACTGCGCCATCGTTGACGAATACCACGAGCACGACAGCCCGCGCCTGTACGACACCATGATCACCGGCATGGGCGCACGCCGCCAGCCTTTGATCATCGTCATCACCACGGCGGGCTTCAACCTTGGCGGCCCCTGCTATGACATGCGGCTCCGCGCCGGGAAGGTTCTTGATCGCACGCTTCAGGATGAGGAACTGTTTGCCGTCGTCTACACCGTCGACGCCGAGGACGACTGGAAGAGCCCCGAGGCGTTGCGGAAGGCGAACCCGAATTTCGGTGTTTCCGTCATGGAAGACTACCTGCTGGCGCAGCAGTTGAAGGCCATCCAGAACCCCTCGAAGCAGAATACGTTCAAGACCAAGCACCTGAATATCTGGTGCAACGCCCGCGCCGCCGCGTTCAACATGACGAACTGGGAGAAGTGCGCCGATCCCGGCCTGTCGCGGGGACGCTTCGCCGGGAAACCCTGTTTCATGGGCCTTGACCTCGCCAGCAAGAACGACCTGAACGCCGTTGTGTACCTCTTCCCGGAAGACGGCGGGACGTATGCGCTGTTTGCCGATTTTTTCCTTCCCGAAGACGCGCTTGAATCCACCCAGAATGCGGACATCTACCGGGGGTGGGCTTCCGAAGGCTGGATCACGCTCACGCCCGGCGGGATGGTCGATTACGACGCCATTGAGGAACATATCCTTGAGCAGGCCAAGCGTTTTGAGGTGCGGGAGTGCCCCTATGACCCGTATCAGGCGGCGCAGCTTGTGACGCATCTGGCGGATTCCGGCCTGACGATGGTGGAGTTCGGCGCTACGGTGAAAAACTTCTCCGATCCTTTCAAAACGCTGATCGCGTTGGTGGATGCCGGGAAAATCCGTCATGACGGAAATCCCGTCCTGACGTGGTGCATGTCGAACACGGTCTGTTTCACGGACGCCAAGGACAACATCTATCCCCGGAAAGACCGTTACGAATACAAGATCGACGGCGCGGTGGCCGCGATCATGGCGCTTGGTCGGGCGCAGGCCGTGCCGGAAGAAGGATCCGGAGCCGTCATCACACAAGGCTTCGTTGACCTGTGGGGGAACCTGTAATGGCGGGCATGAGAAGGAATCCCCTTACCGCGCGCCGCACCGGGCGGCCTCAGAATGCCAGCGTATCCGGCGGGGCCTCTTTTTCCGACTTCTCCGAATTGTTCGGCATGGGCGCGCCGGTGGCTTCCGGGCAGGTTGTGACGCCCGAGTCCGCCATGCGCTTCTCGGCGGTGTTCGCCTGCGTCCGACTGCTCGGCGGCGCGGTGGCTTCGGCTCCGGTGAAGGTCTACCTGCGGGAAGGCACGGAACAGCGCCAGCTTGCCCACGGGCACCCGCTGGCGGACGTGCTGCGCCTGCGGCCCAACCGATTCATGACGTCCACCACGTTCTGGAAAACCTTTGTCGCCCACAAGGTGCTTCAGGGGAACGGCTACGCCCACATCATCCGGGCGCGTTCCGGCGAACCCGTGGGGCTGTATCCCCTGAACCCGCGCAACGTGGTTGTCTATTGGGCGTGGGAACTCGGGCTTGATCAGCGGCTCGGCGTGGAGCGGAACAGGCTGTTCTACCGGGTGACGTTCGAGGACGGGCAGGCGCGGCTCTACGATCAGGACGACATGCTGCACGTCCCCAATGTCGGTTGGGACGGCAAGCGGGGCCTGTCCACCATTTCGGCGGCGGGGCAGGGGATCGGCCTCGGGCTGGCGGCGGAAGAGTCCAGCGCCCGGTTTTTCAGCAACGGGATGCTGTCGAAAATCGCCCTGACCTATCCGGGGAAGCTCGATCCTAAAGTAGCCGACGATCTGCGGGAGTTTTTCGACGCCCGGTATACGGGCACGGCCAACCACCACCGCCCATTGCTTCTCACTGAAGGCGGCGAGGCCAAGACGTTGAGCATGTCCGCGGAAGACGCGCAGCTTATCGAATCCCGGCAGTTCTCTGTCATCGACATTTGCCGTTTCTTCGGCGTTCCCCCGGTCATGATCGGGGAGACGGAAAAGACCTCATCGTGGGGGAGCGGCGTCGAGCAGATGGCACGCTGGTTTACGACCTTCACCCTGAACGATCACCTGACCGCCATTGAACAGGAGCTTGAGGCCAAGCTGTTCCGGGACGGTTTCTTTGCCGAGTTCGACGAATCCGAGCTGACCCGTGGCGATACCAAGACGCGGGGCGAGTTCTACCGTATCGCCCGAGGCTCCATGCAGGAGCCGGGCTTCATGACCACAAACGAGATCCGGGCCGCCGAGGGCCTGCCGCCCATCGATGGCGGCGACGAACTGCAACACCCGGTGAAAAAGGACGAAAATGGACAGACTGTTGAAACTCCTACGCGACAACGCCCGGAACAGGACGGTCAGCCCCCCAAAAGCTAAGGCTGAAGAGTCCGGGGAGGCCACGCTGTACCTTTATGACGTGATCGTTTCCGACGATTACTGGGGTGGCGTGGCGGCGGAAGCCTTTGTGAAGGAGCTGAACGCAACCGCCGCGCCGACCATCCACCTGCGGATCAATTCCCCGGGCGGGGAGGTGTTCGCGGCGCGGGCCATTGAAGCGGCCATACGGAACCATCCGGCGCGGATTGTCGCCCATGTGGACGGGTACGCGGCAAGCGCGGCTTCCTTCGTGGCCGTGGCCTGTGACGAGGTGGAGATCGCGCCCGGCGGGTTCTTCATGATCCACAAGGCATGGACGTTCACGGCGGGCAACGCCGACGATCTCCTGCACACGGCGGAGATGCTGGAAAAGCTCGACGCCTCGCTGGTGGACACCTACGCCAAGAAAACGGGCTGTACGCCGGAGGAGATCGCCGGGTGGATGAAGGCCGAAACGTGGTTTTCCGCCGGAGAGTCCGTTGAGCGCGGTTTTGCCGACCGCGTGGCCGAAGCCGCTCCGAAGGCACAGGCCGACTGGAACCTTTCCGTCTACGCCAACGCTCCGGTTGTTCCGGCTGCGGCGGCTTCCGTCAACCCTCAGAACCGCGAACGGTACGAGCGTACCGCCCGCCTGTTTGCCGTGACCCGGCACTAGGAGATTTTTGCATGAGCAGCATTCAGGAATTGCGCGAGAAGCGCACGGCCAAGGCCCGCGAGTACCGGAACCTTCTGGACAGGCATCCCGAAAGTATCCCGGAGGAAGCGGCCAACCAGTTTGACGCGCTGGAAAGCGAGATTTCCGCCCTTGATGATGCCATTGCCCGCCATGAAAAGGCGCTGGCCATGGAAGCCGACCGTCTGACGGGGGAACCCCGCGACGAACGGGAAAACACGACGAACGCCCTTTATGACAAGTGGATGCGGAACGGCCCGCAGGCGTTGACGCCCGATGATTGGGCCGCCGTCCGCAACACCATGAGCACCGGGACGGATGCGCAGGGCGGGTATACCGTACCCACGGAAGTCTCCGGCACCATCATTGAGGCGTTGAAGGCGTTCGGCGGGATGCGTTCCGTGGCCACCGTGATCAGCACGGCCACCGGCGTGCCCATGACCATGCCCACCAGCGACGGCACCACCGAAGAAGGGGAAATCCTCGGTGAAAACACGGCGGCGGCCGCTGCCGATCCCTCGTTCGGCGTCGTGAATCTCGGGGTGCACAAGTACAGTTCCAAGACGGTCGCGGTGCCCATCGAACTGCTTCAGGACTCCAACGCGGACATTGAGGCCTTCGTGAACAACCGTCTGATCACCCGTTTGGGGCGCATCACGAACAAGCACTTTACTGTTGGAACGGGCAGTTCTCAGCCTTCCGGCGTATTGACCGGCGCCACGCTCGGCGTCACCGGCGCGAAGGCGCAGGTCGATTCCGTGACCTACGACGATCTGGTGGAATTGGAGCACAGCCTTGATCCCGCCTACCGCGAAGGGGGGCGGTGCTCCTTCATGTTTGCCGACGCCACCCTGAAGGCGATCAAGAAGCTGAAGGACGGGCAAGGCCGACCCCTGTGGCTTCCCGGCATCGATGTGAAGGAACCCGCGAGCATCCTTGGCTATCGGTATGTCATCAACCAGTCCGTCCCGGCAATGGCGGCGACGGCCAAGTCCGTGCTGTTCGGTGACTTCTCCAAGTACATCATCCGCGACGCCATGGGCATCACCATGTACCGTTTTGCGGATTCCGCCTTTGCCCAGAAGGGGCAGGTGGGGTTCCTCGCCTTCATGCGCTCGGGCGGCGTCCTGACGGATGCGCAGGCCGTGAAGTTCTTCCAGCACGGCGCGGCGGCCTAGCCATGACTGTACGCCTGATCACGCCGCCCGCAGCGGAACCCGTCACGCTTGAAATGGCCCGGCTGCACACCCGCGCCGAAGCCGTGGAGGATGATGCCCTGTTGACGGTGTTGATCACGGCGGCGCGCCAGCAGGGGGAGGGCGTCACCCGCCGCGTATTCGGAGAATCCGTCTGGGAGGTCGAAACAGGCCCCCTGACGTCCCCCTTCCGGCTTCCCCTCGTGCCCTGCATGGCGGTGGCGTCCGTGACCGTGGACGGTGAGGCGGTGGATGCCGGACTGTACGGCTTCACGCCGTCCGGCCTGTCGCCGCAGGAATCGCCGCTGCGGGCGGCCTTCATCCCCGGCCCGGATTTTCCGCAGGGGGAAACCGTGCTGACGGTGAGGGCGGGCTATCCCGCCGAGAGGTTCCCGGAACCGATCCGCCAGTGGATGCTGGTGCGGATCGGGACGCTGTACGAACAGCGGGAGAGCTTCGCCGTGGGGTCGAACTTCAATGAGTTCGGGCGGTCATTTGTGGACTGCCTGCTTGATCCGTATGTCGTCACAAGGGGGTTCTGATGCGTGCCGGAATGCTTCGCCACCGCGTGACCATCCAGCGGCAGGAAATCGTTTTTGGGAAATTTGGAGCCCCGCTACATGACAAGGTCTGGGAAAACGTGGCGACGGTCTGGGCTTCGCTGGAAGCCATGAGCGGGCGGGAGTTTTTCGCCAGCCAACAGGCACAGTCCGAAGTCACGCAGCGCATCCGCATCCGGTATAGGCCGGACGTGACGGCGGACATGCGCGTCATCCACAACGGGAAGGTGTTCAACATCGTTGCCCCGTTGCCGGACAACCGGGGCCGGGAACTGGTGTTGATGTGCCGGGAGGTAATCTGTGAGCAATGACGTCGTGGTGGACATCCTCATCGAAGACATCCGGGCGGGCGTCCGGGCGGAGATTGATTCCGATTTGGGAGGCATTGCCGCGCAGGTCTTTGAAAAGGCCAAGGCTTCGACGGCGTTCAGGGACAAGACGGGAAGGCTGCGGCAATCCATCTGGATCTACCGCTCGAAGTACAAGGACGGCGGCTATGTGGTCTATGTGAAGGCCCCGCACAGCCACCTTGTGGAGTTCGGGCATGTGCAGGTTGCCAAGGACGGAAAAACCGTACTGAAGCAGGTTCCCGGCAAGCATTTCCTCCGCAAGGCCCGCAACGCCGTCCGGCGGAAGGTCGATGCGATGCTTCAGGACATGATGGGGGACCCGCATTATGGCAAGCGCCGTTGATTTTGAAATCGTCCTGTTGCGGACGCTGCGGGAGGATGCGGGCTTGTCCGCGCTGGTTGGGAACAAGGTTTTCGCGCTGGTGATCCCGCAGGGGACAAAACTCCCATGCATCACGTTCCAGCGCATCGGCGGGATGCCCGCAAATACGCTGTCCGGGCATTCCGGCTTGGAAGAAATCGACCTTCAGATCGACGTATGGGCACGGGACTATGACGAGGCAAAAGCCATTGCCAAGGCCGTTCGTGCCGCCATGCCGCCAAGCGGCCCGCGGTTCAGCGCGCATCTGATCGAGGATCAGGATTTGTACGAGGACGGGACGAATTACTTCCGCGTGAACATGGAGTTCAAGGTCTGGTTCCTCGAAACCGAATAGGAGATTGAAACATGCCCAACAAACAGATTGCGGTCGGCGCCAGAACCAAAGTCCTGATGGACGTGGAAACGTCCTACGGCGTGGCTCCGACTACGCCGGGGGGTGTCCTCCTCCCCATCAACTCGTTTTCCCTGAAGCCGTCCCGCGCCAAGAACACCCCGGGGACGCTGACGGGCCGCTATGACCCGGCGGAACCCTTTGACGGGAACCTTGAAGTGTCCGGCGGCGTTGTCGTCCCGGTTGACGCACGGGCTTTCGGCCACTGGCTCAGGGCTATGTTCGGCGCTCCGGCCACGACCGGGACGGGAGAGCCCGCCGCCGCGCCGTTTACCCATGTCTGGAAGTCCAACAAGGACATGCCGTCCCTCGTCATGCAGGCCACCTATGGGGACATCTACGGCCAGTTTGTAGGCTGCAAGGTGTCGTCTCTGGCTATGCAGGCGGGCGGCGACGGGGAATTGACCGCCACGGTCAACATGCTCGGGCGCGATGCCGATTATGTGGATGCCGACTACAACGCCAGCGCCCCGTCCGTGGCCATGAAGCGGTTCAACAATTTTCAGGGTTCCCTGTTGAGCGGCGGCGCAGAGATCGGTGTGGTTACGGATTGCAGCCTCAATATTGATTTCGGGCTGGATTCGAGCATCCGCAAGCTCGGCGATAAGGGGCGGGTCTATGATCTGCCTCAGGGCGTCATGGCGGTTACCGGCAGCCTCACCGTGTTCATCACGGACAAGGCCCTGCTTATGAAGGCCAAGAACAGCGAGGAACTCAGCCTTGATCTGTCGTTCGCCATCGATGAGGGCAACAAGCTGACGTTCAGCGTCCCGGAAGTGCAGCTCAGTTATGACGGCCCGACCGTGGACGGCCCCACTGGGATCAAGATGGATCAGAGCTTTTCGGCCTACTACAACGACAACGCGGACAACGCCTCTGTCGTCGTTACCCTCGTCAATGACGTGGAATCCTATTAACCATCAATTTAAAAGGAAAACACCATGCGTACCGTTACTCTTTCCGGTCAGGACTTCATTGTGAACCCGCTCAGGGGCAAGGACATCAAGGCGCTCAAGGCGCAGGGTTTCGATCTCATGGGCGGCGGGTATTCGATTTCCGAGGGCATGGACGCGGTGTTCGCCACCGCCGGGTTCGACGCGGCCCAGACGGACGAACTGCCTTTCCCCGACATTCTTGCCCTGCACAAGGCCATCGTGAACGAAACCTTCGGTGTGGCGGAAGAAGAAAAAAACTAGCGGCGGTCTGGGAGTGGCTTTCCGGTGAGGGTGCGGAATACTGCGACGCCTGCCGGAAGGCCGCCCGGAACCGCGACGATCTGGATTGTGAAGAGTGCGAGGGGCGTTGCCCGGATCTCATGCCCGACAACGCCGCCGCATGGGAACTGCTCCAGGCGGGCGCTACCCAACTCCGCATGTCCGGCATGGGCGGCCCGGTGGGGTTCGACTACAACGCGCTGGCGCTGGTGGCGGAAGCTTTCGGCATCGAACTGACGCCCGGCATGTGGCGGAAGGTGCAGGCCGTGGAAACGGTCATCCGCCGCAACGCCGCGAAACAGGCTGAAAAAACGCAACAGGCTTCCGCATCCACGCGGTGAGCGGTTCATTGACAACGGCATAGCGATTTGCGGATGGATAGGGCCGGGTTCCTTTCGGTTCCCGGCCCGGTGTTCTTAGTGGAGCTTGCGGACGGTTTCGGCCATCCACAGGATTTCATGTTTTGTGGCTTGCCCCATGAAGAGGAAGGGCAGGGCGTTACGGGTGAGGTGGAAGAAGCGTTGCCGGTTTCCGGCGGCATTGGTCTGGGCATCCGGGATGAAGGCCGTGACCGCGAAGTCCGGCGGGAGGATGGAGCGGAGCCGATCTATGTCCCGCAGGAGCTTGGCGTGCCTGCGCTGCATACCTCTGGCGGCGTCGAGGGTGGTGAGGCCGCTCATTGTGCACCCCGCCTCATGAGTTCTTCCCCGGCGATGTGGGCGGAAGCGTACCGTTCCATTGCTTCCATCGTGTGGCAGGTGGCGGAAAAAAGTGACTGGATGCCGTAGTTCATGCCGTTTGCGAACGGCTTCAGGTTGTCCGGCATGGCATTGCCGGGCATCCAGTAGGCATCGCGCAGGCAATGTTCCAGTTCTGAACCGACCTTGAAGAACTCCCGTTGGAAGGTACGGAAGCGTTCCAGCGCGGCGGCTGTCTGCTCCTGCCGTGTCGGTTGGGGTACGGCGGGCAGGGCGGCCTTTGGCCTCCGGGTTGCTTGTCCCTTTGTCCAGTAGTTCCAGAGGGCGTCGTCGCATTCGTCTTGGTAGAGGCGGATGCGGTCGCGGAGTTCGGGGCGTACCTTGTTGGGGTTGATGCTGGCGAAGAAGGCGGGGAGCTTGCGGACGGGCATACAGAGGGTTTGCTGTATGCCGGATGTGGTAGGTATAGGGATGATCCCTATACCCCATTTTTCCTTGTTGGCTGAGAGCTTTTGTTGCTGTCCTCCCCGGTCTAGCCCCATATCGGAAACGATGGGTTTTATGGGGGCGTAGGATTCGCCCTTGTGGGTGACGACGAAAATGGTTGAGCCGTGGAACTGGACGGGAGAAAGAGTAGCCTTTGCCATAGTACACCTCTATCGGTTGGGATTTGGGAAACAAAAAAGGCAAGGTGACGCTCCCCGGCCGATAGAGCCGCCGGGGCCTCACGGACACCCGGACGTCACCTTGCCAATATGTAACCACATCCCGAAAAAAGGATGCACTGGTGGCAAGATACAAGAAAGTCCGCTCTTTTCACCATGTGGGGCATGGCAAAGGCGACGGATACGCCTCTATCGTTAGGGAAGCTCAGATCGCCAGAAAATGAGAGGAAAGTCAAGCTATGATGCCTGAGGGGGATTTTCTACATCCGGATAAGCAGCAGTTACTATGTCAATAGCAAGTTGTTTTATTGCCTCAAGTTTAAGCTGGACGCTCCAATATTTGACATTTATTTTCTTCTTTCTGTCAATTTTGATTACCTTTTCATCTGTAAAAGTAAAACCTTCAACCTCTTTTCCTTCTGGAAAGGGTTCAATATGCCCATGTGCTAAACTATTTCTTAAATGTTTAATAACATTTTCCATAGTATTGTCTTGTTTTTCTACCCATTTTTCTTCAAATCCATACTCTTCTCTAAGCCATGTGACAGAAGAATCATAATCATCAAGAACTGTTTTAGGTTTAGGCATATTTTTTTCTTTGAGAAATATCAATGCACCGAATAATGAATTTATAAGTTGTGTTACTTCAAATTTAACTAATACGCTTTTGTCGGTATTGTCATTGTTTTCTTCAAAAAGACGAAGGTTTTCCAATGTCCTTTGTGCAAATTCTTTGTTGAAATCTTTGTACATGCTTATTCACTACCATGTTCAGGTTAAAGACAAAAGTTCACATACTATTTTGCTTTATCTTTTCAGACTCAGAGACAGTGGAAGCATCATCCGGCTGGATACCTTCGGGATTGAGGGCGGTGCGAATGGGCGCACTGGGGATATTGCTCTTTGGCGAGTTCATTGCCCCCGCAGCATTTCCGGGCATGTGGTGCTGGCATCTTTGGCACCATGTCGCGCCGATGGCGACCTCTGCGCCGCACTTGGGGCAGGTTACGGTGTTCTTGGGGGCGACAACAGGTTCAACTTCTCGCCCACAGTGCTTGCAGACTTTCGCTTCCCTGAGAATGGTTTCAGCGCAGAAAGGGCACTTCCGCACGCTGCTTACGCTCGGGGCGGGGGCTCCCATAAAGCCGACGATCAGAAGTCCGATAGGCCCAAGCAACAATCCCCCAAGAAACCATGCTCCGGCACTCCTTCCTTTCGATGACGCGATGGCCGCCGCACCGATGCCGCAGGCGATCCATATAATGATGTATTCCATGTTCTATATTCCTCCTACCCTTCCCGAACCATACTGCATAGGGAAAGTCAACGTCCATCCGCAGAAATCGCCGTGCCGTACTATACAGGAAGTGAAGCATGGCAAGAAAAACACCCGGCATTTATATAGCGATCCGTGGTGATTACTCCGCGTTTGAAACCGACTTGAACGCAGCAAAAAAGCTGGCCAAGGTTCAGAGCGATGCCATCGCCAAGAGCATCAACAATGCGGTTTCGGCTGTTGATCTCACCGGGGGCATCAACAAGCTGACGCGGGAGCTGAAGACGGCGCAGGTGGCGTTGTCTGCCGGTGCGTTCAAGGCGCAGGTTTCCGGGCTGGATGAGATTGCCAAGGCCGCCGGGGTCAGCTCGAAGCAGCTTGAAGGCCTGACCAATTCCATGCTCAAGTCTCAGGCCGCCGCAACCGCGAACCGTGCCTTTGAGTACCTCCAAAAAAACGCCGGGCTGTCCACGCTCCAGCTTGCCAAGCTGCGGGCGGACTTGGGTGATACGGGAGGGGCACTCTCAACGCTCATGTCCGGCGCAAGGGCGGCGGCTGTCCCTGTTCTTGCCGTTGGCGCGGCGTTTGGGGTAGCGGCGAAGGCCTCATTTGATGCCACATTGAAGCTCGATTCCACCACCGCCGCATTCGAGTCCATCACGGGCAGCGCCAAGGCCGCTCAGGAACAGCTTTCGTTCATCCGGGAACTTTCGGATAGACTGGGCCTTTCCTTCCTTGATACCGCACAGTCCGCAAAGACCATTTTTGCTTCCGCCGAGTCTACCGGGCTCGGCATGGAGAAGGCTCAGAAGGCGTTTCAGGCCGTAGCCACAGCCGGAACAGCCCTCAAGCTGACGACCGACCAGATGAACCGTTTGAATCTGGCGGTGTCTCAGGTCATATCCAAAGGTCGCCCGATGGCGGAAGAAATGCGCCAGCAGATCGGGGAAGTCCTGCCCGGCGCAATGGGGTTGTTCGCAACGTCCATCGGCGTCACTGGTAAGGAACTGGACAAGATGTTCCAAGACGGAAAAACGACTCTCGACCAGTTCTTCACCTTCCTTGATGCGTTACAGAACAAGTATGAAGAGGCGGCGGAAAACGCTTCGCACTCCATGCAGGCCGAACTCGGGCGGTTGAAGACTTCATGGGATGATTTCCTTGTGTCCGTCGGCGACTCGGATGCGTTCGCATCGATTACTCGGGGACTCTCCAAGGCATTGGACACCGCTACAGGCGTGATCAAGGAGAGTGAACTCCCCAATGCCGTCGCTAATCTGTTCAAGAACGTTGATGTTGACGTATCCGGCCCGACGAGGGCTGCAGCACAGATCGAATCCGAGATTGCAGGATTGATCGCCGCCGTTCAGAAGATGCCCAACCCGATGGACGCCGCGGCAAAGGCTTCCGAGCAGCTTGAAGCCTCCATACGGTCACAGGCTATCACGCTTGATTACTGGTTGAGCAGATTGCCCGATGAACGTTTCTTCACTGGCATTTTCGGCACGCTTGACGAATTGACACCGGCGACTCGGGAGGCGTTTGATGAGATTCAAAAGCTGATTGCGGAGACGCAGCAGACACATCATTTTCAGAATTTCAGCGAACAGCTTGCGGCAATCGGAAAGCGTTTGGAGACGGAAGGCGAGATGACCGTCCGTTTTCGCGGCTACCTCGAAGAGTTGCAGAAAGTCGCCTCGCGCGGCGTCACTGTTCAGCTTCAGCTTGAAGGCAAGGAAAAGTTCCTTCAGGGGCTCCGTGAAGTTTGGCAGGCATGGCGTCTACAAAATGATCCCGCGCTTGCAACACAGAAACAGTGGAAAGCGAATTTTGATGCTCTGATTGCCGGGCGTAATCAGGCTATAACAAAGGAAACACAGGCGACGACTCAAGCTATTGAGCGTGTGAATAAGGTTTACGATAAGTCTTCCGAAGGCAAAAAGAAGAATTTTCAGGAAGAGATCGATGCGATCCTCAAGGAGCGTGATGTCTTTGAACAGGCGGTAAAGAATGGAATCCGCACACAAAAGGAGTTCGATGATTACAGCCAGAAATCTGCCGTAGCCATCAAAAAGCTCAGGGAAGACCAGCAGAAGATCGACAAGGCCGGCAGCAAGTCCGCCGAAGCCGCCGCCAATCGTGCTGCCAAGGCTCTTGCCGCTTACGACGAAGAGATTGCCAAGCTCACGCAGTCGAGCCGGGAGCTTGAACAGGTCAAGATTGAGGAAAAACTGGCGAAAATTGCCAAGGACGCCAAACTCCCCGCCGCCGAGATGGAAAAGCTGCGTAAGGCGATGGAGCAGGAAGCCGACTTCAAGTGGATGCAGGATATTTTGTCCTACGCCGATCCCGTAGCCGCAGCCGTCGCCAAGGTTGATAAGGAGTATGAGGCGTTTCTGAGGAACGTCGAGTATCTGAAGAAAACGGACCCGGCGAAGTATACGCAGCTCATGACCAAGGCCGAGACGGAGCATGAAAAAGCTCTCCGCAAGGCCGAGCGGGCCAGTAAGGAGCAGAACGAACACCTTCAGGAGAAGCTTTCCTTCTATAAGGAGCTTGAGGAAATGTCCGGGGCGTTTGGCTTGTCCCTTGAGGTGCAGAATCGTCTGCTTGATGAGCAGATGGAAATCTTCCGAGACGCGGACATCCCGGAAAACCTCATCCAGACGTGGCGGCAGTACAAGGATTTGATGAACTCCCACGATTGGGCGGACGGCGCGCAACGGGCGTTCCTCCAGTACCGGGCCGACGCGACCGACGCGGCGAAGGGGGCCGAGGAAGCCTTTTCCTCGCTCTATTCCGGCATGGATTCCGGCTGGAAGTCGGCATGGCAGCAGATGTTGGAAGACGGGAAGGTCTCGCTTTCGTCGTTCCGTTCGCTATTCGCGTCGTTCCTTGCCGATTTGATGCACATGGCGATCACCCGGCCCATCACGGTTCAGATTGCGGGCGTGGTGTCCGGGATGTTCGGGACGGGCGGCGTGGCGTATGCGGCGGGGGGCTCCGGCGGGGGTGGCGGCATCGGCAATCTTTCCGGCCTCAGCAACCTCATGCCGGGGTCGTGGTTTTCCGGCATCGGAGACACCATCAACAACACTATGGCCGGATGGTTCCCCGGAACGTTTTCCAGTGCGGCAGCGGCGAGTTCCTTTGCGGGGCAGGCGGCGGTGAGCAGCGCATTGGCCGAATTCGGCGCAGGCACGAGTATGGCCACGGAGACGGCATTCAATGCGCTTGCCGATGGAATCGTAGCGCAAAACGCTGCCCAATCCACCTTTCTCAGTTCCATTACTCCCTATCTCATGGCTGGCGGGCTCGGTTCGCTCGGCTATTCAATGATTGGCGGGGCGCTCGGGCTTCCGCAATCCAAGTACAGCGGGCTTACCGCAGGGCTCGGCGCGGCTGGCGGCTTCGGCCTTGGTTCGCTTGCCGCCGGGTCTTCGATTATGGCCGGGACGTCCCTTGCGACCGGGGCGGCCTTGGGTTCCGTGGTGCCCGTGGTGGGCACCGTCCTTGGCGCTATCGGCGGGGGCCTGCTTGGTTCCCTCTTCGGGGGCGGTCGGCGGACGCACGCCAGCGTGTACGGCAAAATGGAGGACGTGGGGTTTTCCCGGGATCAGCAGACGTACATCGACGCCTTTATGGGCGGGGCTTGGTACGACCGGGCCGGGAAGAAGGAAGCCGAGCCGTTCGCGCAGGGTATCGCCCAAATCGCCAGCCAGACCGCCGGGAGTCTTTTGGATATTGCCGGGGCGTTGCCTGAGCAGATCCGCCAGAGCGCGCTGTCCGGTCTTGAGACTTCAACATGGTCCGCCGGGCGGGGCGTCTCCGATGCGTCGTGGAACTTCCAGTGGTGGGAAGAGGGCATGGCCGAGGAGCGGCTTGAGGAAGCGGCGCAGGACATGCGCAACCGGATGACCGCCGTGGCGCAAAAGGTGTTTGCGGACGCGGGCATTTCCCAGTTCTTCGATACGTTCGACGTCACCACCGACGAGGGGTTGCAGAAGGCGTCCACGGCGCTTTCCGCAATCAGCGCGGTGAAGAGCGCGACCGACGCCATCAAGAGCCCGCTGTCGGAACTTGAGCAGCAGGCGCAATCCGCCAAGGCGCAGCTCGACGCATGGACACAGGGCATGAAGGATTCCGGGGTGAACGCGCAGTACGCGGCGGGGCTCATCAATGAGTACCGGAACGCCTTCATCAACGACTACATCAAGACGCTGGACGAGTCGTTGCACCCGCTTTCGGCCTACGAACAGGCCGTAAAGAACGCCAATGAGGCCGTGGATCAGCGCAAGAAGGCGCTTGAGATCATCGGGGCGACGGAAGGGCAGCTTGCGCAGGTCGAGGCCATGCGCGCGGAGGTGGTGAAACAGGCCACGGAGGAAATGCTGCGGTCGTTCGACCAGTCCGTCGCGCAACGGTGGGCGGCGGTGAACGGCAATGCCGATGAGGTGGGCCGGGCTATCTCACAGGCCAACGAGTTGCGGGAGACGATCCAACAGTTCGGGGAAGGCTCCGCGCAGGTGGCGGAACTGTTGAAGCTCCACGCCGCCGAAACCGCAAAGGCCGCGCAGGATGCCGCGAAGTCCGAATACGATTCGCTCAGGGCGCAGATGGACGCGCTGGAACAGCAGCGGGTCCAATTGCAACAGCAGGCGATACAGGAACAGATCAACGCGATCAATGAGCAGATCAATACCGCGAAGACGCTCAAGAGCACATGGGAAGGGCTTGACAAGAGCTTGTCTCAGTCCCGCTACAACCTGTTCGCCGGGAGCGCCAACCTCGACGCGGAGAACCGCCTCGGAACGGTGCAGGCCGAATTCCGGCGGCTGTCCGGACTTGCGCTTGGCGGCGATTCCGACGCGGCGGGCCAGCTTGCGGGCGTGGGCACTTCCCTGCTCGATCTGGTGAAGCAGACGGCGGGGACGGAAGAGGAATACCTCGACGCTTTCTTCGCGGTGAACGCACAGTTGAAGTCCGCGCAGGACGCGGCGGGCGCGCAGGTGTCCGCAGCCGACAAGCAACTTGAAGCGTTGCAAGGCCAGCTTGATGTCCAGAACGCGGCGCTTGCGGAGTTGCAGGGCCAGAGCGCCACGCTTGAGGAGATCGAAAAGCAGATTGCGGAATTGAGGCCGCTTTTGGATGCGGCCGGCGACAAGGCCGGAGTGAAGGCGTTCGCCCGGGGCGGGCTTGCCATGCCGGGATGGGCGGTGGTGGGCGAGGAAGGGCCGGAGCTGGTGAATTTTTCGCAGCCGGGGCGCGTGTACACAGCCGCGGATACGGCGGCGCTGTTCCGCAGCGTGACGCCTCGGGCGGCTGACACCGATTCGGGAAGCGATGCGGAGGTCAAGGCGTTGCGGCGGGAAGTCTACCAGCTTCGCCGGGACATGCTCATTTCCATGTCCGAGATCGCCAGATTTTCCCGCCGCACGTCCGACATGGTTGAAGCGTGGGACGCCGAGGGGATGCCGGGGGTGCGGGCATGAAGCTCATAGAGCCGCAGGCCATCCGGTTGCTGTCCAGCACCGTGCCGGAAAACGACGCCCCGGCGTGGAACGCGGGCACAGCCTATGAGATCGGGGATTCCGTCATCCATGAGCACAGGGTCTACAAGGCCGTGACCGCCAGCACGGGCAAGCGGCCTGATCAGAATTGCGAAGGGACGGATGCGGCATGGCGGCTCATGGGGCCGACGAACCGTTACGCAATGCTCGACCAGTACGTGTCCACGCAGACGGTCGCGGCTGAGGACGTCATGACGTTTGCGGCAACCTTCAACCGCTGTACGGCCTTTGCCCTCCTGAACTTCAAGGCTACCAGCATCCGGGCCGAGGTACGGGACGGCGACGGCCTCGTCATGTACGACCGCACGGTGAACACGTTGAAAGACGTGGACGGCTACTGGAACTACTACTTCCTGCCCCTTGAGCGCATCGTGGATCAGGCCGTGACCAACATTCCCATGTCGCCCGTGGCCACGCTTTATGTCTCGCTCACGCAGGAGGGAGGCCCGGCGCTCGGGCAGGTCATCGCGGGGCAGGCGTGGCCCATTGGCACGACGCAGTACAATACCCGGCTCGGCATCCGGGACTATTCCAGAAAGGACACCGACGAGTTCGGCAACACGCGGCTGGTCAAGCGGGCCAACGCCAAGCGCACGAGCCTGCCCTTGTACCTGCACCCGTCCCGGCTTGACAGCGTACGGGAAATCCTCGCCCGGATGCACGGCCTTCCCGCGCTCTGGCTCGGGGACGACAATGAGGGCATCGGCTCCTACCAGTCGCTGACGGTCTGGGGCTGGCTTGAGGACTGGAACGCGACCGTCATCGGGCCGAACGAAATCAGCATGACCATTGACATACAGGGGTTGAAATAATGGCAGTAAAGCAGCTTCCCAAGATTTCGGATCTCCCGGAACCGCCGGACAGACTTGTGGGCGATCAGGAACGGTTTGACGTGCTGACGTTCAACAGCCTGAAAGCGCAGAAGAAGATGGTCAACGAGGATCTGAACAAGACGCTGATCCCCGCGCTGAACGCCTTTGCCGTGGATGTGAACGCCAGCGTCGACGCGGCGGCAGCCTCAGCCACGGCAGCCGGGAAAAGCGCGGACAAGGCACAGGGCCTCGTCAATCAGTACCGGGGCATGACCGCCGAGGCCGTCACGCTTGCGCCGGGGGCCGAAGCGACCGCTACATTTCATCCCGGCACCGAAAAGCTGACGCTCGGCATACCGCGAGGGGATACGGTCGTCGGCCTGACTCATGTCTCCGGCTTTGAGCTCGACGCCGACACCGGGCATCTGGAGTTTGTGGTGGTGGCGTCATCGGACATCACGGACGGCTACATCGACGACAGGGGAAACCTTGTCATTTCCGTCAACTAAAGGAGATTACACATGGCAAATACCCTTGATCTTGGTCGTGTCCGGCTCGTGCATAAGGGAGCCTACAACGCCAGCACCGCCTATGAGTTTTTTGACTGCGCCACCTACAACGGCTCCTCGTATGTGTGCACCGCGGACGCCGGAAGCCCCGCCGGAACCCTGCCCACGGACACATCAAAATGGGCGCTTCTGGCTCAGAAAGGCGACACCGGGGCCAAGGGTGCCACAGGAGCGACAGGCTCGCAGGGGCCCAAAGGCGACAAGGGCGATACCGGGGCTACCGGGGCGGCAGGCGCAAAGGGAGCCACAGGAGCCAAAGGCGTCTCTTTCGTGGTGAAGGGCGCATGGGCCAGCGGCACGGCCTATGTGAACAACACCACGCAAATTGACGTGGTGACGTATAACGGTAGCTCCTACGCCTGCAAGACCAGCCACACGGCCTCGTCTTCCATCCTGCCGACCAACACGACGTACTGGACTTTGATCGCGCAAAAGGGTGCGACCGGAGCCAAGGGAGACAAGGGCGACACTGGGGCGACAGGTCCGGCAGGGGCCACAGGTGCGAAGGGGGCGACAGGGGCAACGGGGGCGCAGGGACCGAAAGGAGATACCGGGGCTGGCGTCACCGCTGTGGCCATCAACGCCAATGGGCATCTCACGGTCACGATAGGAGGCTAAATAATGGCGCAGAAAGTCTATGATCTCGGTCCGGTTTGCCCGATCTACAAGGGCAACTGGTCCGCCACGGCCACGTATGAAACCCTGAACATGGTCCGCCACGGCACCGCGCTGTGGGTGATGATTGCAAAGACCTACACGGTCGGCTCCACGCCGTCCGACTCGTCGTCGTTCTGGAAAAAGGCCGCGCAGGACGGTGCGACCGGAGCCAAGGGAGATAAGGGAGCCACTGGAGCGACAGGCCCCAAGGGAGACAAAGGTGAACCCGGGGCGACGCCGACGCTCTCAAGTGCGGTGAACAGCACATCAACCACGGTCGCAGCGAACTCGGCAGCGGTCAAGACGGCCTATGATCTGGCCACTACCGCTAGAAACGACGCCAACAGCAAGGTGACAGCCGCACAGGCGGCGAACGCGGCAATGCCAGGACGCTATATCGACGTCTCTTACGATAGTAATAGAACCTACCAAGCCCCAGCTGATGGATATTTTTTGATTACTTCGACAGAGAGCGGAAATACGGGCTTGTACGTCTATGACTCAGCAAATGCTACGCTGTTATACCAATCTTTTATTATGGGAAGTGCTGGTTCTGATAACAGTGTTATGCTTCCTGTTAAAAAGTCAAACCACATCCGTTCTGTAGGCACCTATGTTGCATCTAAAATCAAACATTATAGATTCATATACGCAGAAGGAAATGCCTGATGACAACATACATCACCGTTGACGATACAGGGCGCGTCACCGCGTCTGCGGACTGGCAGTTCCCCGGCTCTGAGCCATGCCCGTGCGAAGTTATACGCTATCCTAACGGCCAGCTTTACCGTGCCGATACCCTTCCGCCTGTTTACGCCAACCCCGGAACAGCAGAGCAGCAAATCTCTGGAGATTGCCCGCCGGGTTGGGTGATGATGCCCGGCCCTTGTCCAGAGGCTCTGCGTGGTGCCAGCGGCGTGCTCACGGCCACATGGGAAGCGAGGGAAAACGGCGAATGGGTGCCCGTGCCGACAATCACGTTTGAAACCATGAAAACCGCCAAACGCTCTGAAATCAACGCGGCTGCGGACAGGGCCATAGGCACACTCACGGTGACATATCCGGACCGGGAGATCAGCACGTTCGACAAGCAGGAATCCGAGGCCCGCGCCTATACCGCCGACGCCACGGCTTCGACCCCGCTCCTTTCCGCGCTGGCGACTGCACGGGGCATTCCGCTGCCCGACCTTGTGGAGCGGGTGCTCGCCAAGGCCGACGCCTTTGCCGTGGCGTCCGGTTCAATTATCGGCCAGCGTCAGGCACTGGAAGATCGGCTTGATGCCTGTACGACGCTGGAAGAGGTGCAGGGGATCACCGTTGATATCTCCATGCCGGGCGGGGGAGAAGCATGACCTACGGAAAGCGAACGTTGATCGCCGTCGACCAGCTCCTCAATACGCTCCTCGGCGGCTGGCCGGACGAAACCCTGTCCTCGCGCTGTTACCGCTGGGCGCGGGACGGGGTGAGAGCGTGGCCCCGCAAACTCATAGACGGGCTGTTCTTCTGGCAGAGGGAACACTGCAAGAGCAGTTATGAGAGCGAGAGGGAGGGGAGGCAGTCGCCGCCGGAATTGCGGCGCGTGACCCCGGAAACATAAACCGTTAGAGTATGTTCAGGCAGAGGCGGGGGAGATTGGACCCTCCCCCACCGGCCCGGTGTACGACCACCGGACCACGGCCCCACACGATGCTGTAATCATCGTGCAAGGTTTCCGCCTGCGTTTATGGCTCACAGTCAGACCGCGAGCGCGTAAACGCATATCAGGACGGATGCGGGGGCGCAAGGGAAGGACAATCAAAAAATGAAGGGAGCACACGACAACGAGATCAGGTGCGGACATTGCAACAAGATGCTTGCTAGAGGGACGGCCCTTGATCTGAGCATCAAATGCCCCCGATGCGGAACCATCAACACCATGAGGGCCATGCGCCCCGGCTCCGAGCCGCACGACGGCCACAGGAGCTTGAACAATGAAGAAATTGACCGTCGGTAGCCTGTTCTCAGGCGTCGGGCTCTGTGACCTCGGCCTTTCGTGGGCAGGGATGCGGCACGCCTTTTTTTGTGAGGTCGATCCGTTTTGTCGTTCTGTCTTGGCAAAGCACTGGTCGGACGTACCCATATATAATGATGTAAGGTCGCTCAACGGTGCAGACCTGCCGCACATAGACATCCTGTGTGGCGGATTTCCCTGTCAGGATGTATCGCAAGGAGGAAGACGTGCAGGAATCAAGGAAGGAACGCGGAGCGGGCTGTGGTACGAGTACTCAAGGCTTATCGGGGAAATCCGCCCTCGTTACGCCATCATCGAAAATGTCCGGGGCCTGCTCTCCTGCGGAATTGAGATCGTCATGCGGGACTTGGCCGCGCTCGGGTACGATGCTGAATGGGAAGTGCTCCCCGCAGCCGCCCTTGGCGCCCCGCACCATCGTGAAAGGGTGTTCATTGTTGCCTACCCCCACAGTCAGCGGGCTGACGGAAGGGCTCGGCTTCTTGCTCCGCTCGAACGAATCATGGGAGAGCACCAGCAATCTGTCCGCGTATCTGATTGGCTTGGAATACGGTTTGACCGGGCGCGAAAAGCGTCAGCACGGGAAGCATATCGCGGACCCGTCGTTCATCGAGTGGATGATGGGAGCGCCGGAAGGCTGGACAGACCCGGCAGCGTGAAGCTACTTCCCCGTGAGCTGGTACCGATCTGGACGCAACGCCTCAAGGCCCTCGGTAACGGTATCGTACCGCAACAGTCATATGCGATCGCCAAGTGTATCTTAGAATATGACGGTGTGGCAGTACCTAGGTGATCGGAAAGGGTATTCATAAAATAGAAGACGGGGATTCTCTCCCCGCCTTCTGAAATTTTGTTGCCAGATTCTGTAATTCAATTTTTGTATAAATCATCAAGTTGTTATCTGATGGGTTTATCATGCCGTGCATCAAGAGACAGGGGAGATTGAGGTGTTGGGGTGTCGGGGCTGTGAGGGGAGCGATTGGGATTTTACTGTTGCAATTTGTCGGTATTTTTGACGGTACTTTGAAAATATGTTTTTAAAAATGTATTTAAAACAATATATTAACGATAACATTGGTAGCCCTCATCACCAGAAAGACTTCTCAAGAACTCCCGTGAGTGCTCATAAGTGCTCACGGGAGTTCTTCTTTTGTCCTTTTCCCGTGCTCAAATGCGCTCATGTTTTCTCGATTGGAACCATTGCAGCTCACATTTTTTTGGGGCAACAATGCCCCTGACAGATACGCGCATCAAGACTGCGAAGCCCGCTGAGAAAATCTACAAGATATACGATACCGATGGGTTCCACAGGCCGTATATTCACAAGAAAGAAAAATAAAAATGGTACGTGGTCGCCTTGGTCGTCAGTTATCACTGACTCTCAGATTGGCGACGGCATCACTAACACCAACGGCATCATCTCCGTCCCCGAAGTCATTTCTTCCGGCACACAGTTACTCCCGCTTTTGGGGCTCCTTGCGGGGAGCCTGATGCGTGTGTGTTTGCACCGTCTGTGGACTCACACTGGTTGCTTTCTGTGAATGCAAGCCGATCGCGCACAGGCAAAGGCCCCTTTCCGTTGTCGAACGGGAAGGGGCCTTTGCCTGTTTATGGATATTCCGGAGTGCGGTGGTAACGCTAGGCGTCGTTTCGTGGCCCTTGGGGCATGAGAGGCATCCCTTTGCCACCCGAGGGCAGGGCCTTTGTTTCCGTTTCTGGCACTTCCCCGTACACGGCGAAGTGACCGCGCCCGGTGTTTTTGATCTGGTACAAGGCGGCGTCGGCCTTGGCGAACAGTTCGGCGTAGGTCTTGCCGTCACGCGGGAACAGGCTGATGCCGATGCTTGCCGAGATGACATAATCCTGCCCGAGGGAGACATGGGCGAGCTCGACGGAAAGCCGCCTGCATTTGGCTTTGAGGGTTTCGAGCCCATCGGAAAGGGAAATGTCCTTGGCGAGCACGACGAATTCGTCCCCGCCCGTGCGCCCGACGATGTCCGTGGCGCGGAACGTCGCGCGCAGGGTAGCCGCCACCGCCTTGATCACCGAGTCCCCGAACAAGTGCCCGAACGTATCGTTTGCGTATTTGAACTTGTCGAGATCCACAACGATGAGCGCGTGGTTCCTCCCCTCCTGCAACTCAAGGGAGACAAGGTGTTCCGTAGTGATCTTGTTGTAGATCTGCGTGAGCAGATCCGTGCTTGCTTCGTGGCGGAGGCGGTCTTCCTCGAGCTTCTGGTGGTGGATGTTCGTGAGCTGCCCGATGAGCTTGATGGCGCGCCCGGTTTCGTCACGGATACTGCGGAAGCGGATCGAGTACCACTGATAGCCTGCTTCCGGCTGAAGCAGGCGGAGGGTGAGGGCATAGGAATCGACCCCCTGCTCAATGCGGCGATAGGCCTCCTGAAGCGTTTTCGCGTCCTCGGGCAGGAGCATGTTGAGCAGGTTGTCCTGATGCCGCCTGTAATTAGGGATGACCCGGGGCTTATGGAAAATGGTTTCGTAGCGTTCCGAGCACGTCATCTCGTCGGTGTCGTAGTCGTATTCGAAGATGATGTCGTTGGTCAGTTCCGCGACGATGCGGTTCCGCTGCTGTTCCAGCTCCAATGCCCGCATGGTGTTTTTCTGCTTGCTGACGTCCACGAACACGCCCTGAAATACGGGCACGCCGTCGCGGTGTCCCACGAGGCTGGCTTGGAGATAGATCCAGACGACACCGCCGTCCCTGCGCAGGATGCGGTATTCGGTATGCACCGGGATGTTGCTTGCGAGGCTGGAACGGAACGCGCCGAGCAGGTGTGCCCGGTCGTCGGGGTGCACCACAAGCAGGGCTTCGTCGTGCACGTCCTGCTCATATTCCGCGTGGCTTCTCCCGGCAAGCGCGTAAAAACCGGCGTTTGCCCAGAGCACACGGAGGTTGTCCGTGAGTTCGAGCCGCGCCACCCCGCCTCTGACGCCGTTGATGACGGCTTCAAGCTCCTGCGAGGTTTCAGTCGCCCGGGCGCTGGCCTCTTCGGCCTCCCGTGCCCGTTCTTCCGCTATGCTGAAGCTTGCCTTGAGCCGCTGGACCATCGTGTTAAGGGCGCGGGCCAGCTTGCCGAGTTCATCCTCGCGCCGGATGTTTAGGGAACGATCGAGATCGCCCGAGGCTACGCGCTCGGCGAACTCCACCCCCTCTTGAAGGACACCGGTGACTTTACGCAGGATGAGGTAGATGAGCAGGGTGACGAGCAGCAGCGCGCCCACGCAGCTCAGGATGATGTCGCTGCGGAGGTTGCGTACCCCGGCGAGCATGGCTTCCTTGGATGCGGCGGCCACAATGATCCACCCGTTGGGCAGGGCCGTATAGGCGCTGTACATGATCTGCCCCTGCGGGTTCCTGTATTCCAGAAACCGATCTTTGTCCGCGGTGGCTTCCTTGATGAAGCGCTGTTCGGAGACATTGTCGGCGAACATCTTGTTACGGTCCCTGTGCATGATGACCGAGCCGCCCGGCGTGCAGACGAAAACGTACCCCATGCCGTTGAGGGTGACGGGATCGACGATAAGGCGCGTGAGGTGCTCCATGTTGATCGCGCCGACGAGCACGCCGGATACTTTGCCCCTGTCATAGATGGGGGTGGAGATGATGAACGCCTTTTCCTGCGTATAGGGAAGGACAAGCGGACCGTCGAGGGTTTGTGCGCCTTGCAGCGCCTTGTGGAAATAGGATGAGGTTTTCCGGCTGGTGGCGTTCTCGCCCGGATTGACGCTGGCGATCACGGTCCCCCTGCTATTGAGGACGGCCAGCCCGTCGATGCTTGGGAAGTCGAGCACGGCCCGCCGCAAATGACGGGTAAGGAGCTTGCTCCGTTCGCCCTCGGGGGATTCATCAGGGTTGCGGAGCAGCTCGATGATGGCGATGCGATCCGCCACTGTGAGCAAATGCTGGCGGGTGAGATTCATGACGGTGGTGAGTTCGCGCCCCACGGCGTCGAGCGTGGAAATTTCAAGGATGCGGGTAGCCTCGGCCACGGAATCCCGGGCGTCGCTGTATGCCTTCCATCCGATGAAGGACGTGGCGAGCGTCACAATGACGCTGATGGGAATGATCATGCGCGCGATAAGTGACATCGTATCTTTCTCGTGTTCAAAACCAGTAGGGGGGAGGAGCCCTGAAGGGCGAAGAGGGGGTTCGAGAGAAGATACGCGGGGAAAAGGAAATGTAAACTATAATCCGGGCTGAAGCGTTGCGGGGGCGAGGGATGGCCGCCGGATCGGAACGGCTAGGGGCGGAGAGGCCGTTTTGCTGAAAGGCGGTGTCCGGGCACCGGGATCGCCCCGCAGGGGAGCGGGTGAAACGAAAGCCCCGAAAGCCGGGCTTTCGGGGCGAACCTATCCGCGCGTCTTGCGCCAGCCGTCAAAACGTTCCTGAAATATTTTTGAATCTTGCCTGGTCCGTGTGGATACCATCCAGAGGAAGACGCAGATTGTGAGGGCCACAAGGCCCACAAGGGCGAGCAGGATGTATACGATAACCGTCAGAATGGCAAAAATCGTTTCCATAGGGTTGCCTCCATGTCCAATCTTAGCAGAGAACGGCTCCGCGTCAAAGAGGGCACAAGGGTGCGGGCGGGGAAGGCGTAAGGGGGAAGGTTCCGGACATGCAGCCGACGGGATGGGGGACGGCCCGCCATACTGCGGCGTGCCCCAACATCCTTGACTTTAGCGTGTTCAGAGCTATTGTGGAGACAGAGGAAAAGGCGTTTCCTATCACTTCATTACGGAGGCATCATCTATGGAAGTGAAGAAGATTCTCTGTGCGGTGGACTTGGAAGACACAATTGCCCCTTCCGTTGAATATGCGAAGATGATGGCGTCCATGACCGGGGCCTCCATTTTGGTTGCCTATGTCATCCCGGCTCACACGCCGTATGAGGATGTGTATCTTTCCGTCAACAACCAGCCGAATGAAGTGAACAATCCCAACGAAACCATCCAGAAGTCCATGAACGCCCTCTTGGCGGAACAGTTCGCCGGGATGGATGCCACGGGCGTCATTCTTGTGGGGCGGCCTTCCGAAGAGCTGGTAAAGCTGGCTGAAGAGAAGGGAGCCAACCTCATCGTCATGGGCACGCACGGGCGGGCGGGGTTTGACCGCCTGCTGTTCGGGTCCGTCGCCCATGAAGTGGTGCGGGCAGCGCCATGCCCGGTGATGACCGTCCGGCCCCTCATGCCGAAGAAGTAAGCGATAAGGGTGCCCTTCCGATTGGGGAAGGGCGCTTTTTTTACGCTCTGAGCCCATCCGGTCAATCGTTCTCCCCGGAAGGAGGCGCCTCCCGGCGCCTTGCCTGGGCGCTTCCGGAAAGGCGGGCTTTTTCCTGCTGCTTCAGTTTACGGTTTTCCGCGAATTGATTGACGATCATGGCGACGATGACCAGTGAGTACATGTACGCGATCAAGGCCACGAGGACGGTGGCGTTCTTGGCGACCCATGTATGGGGCGTGATGTCGCCGTAGCCGATGGTCAGGATGGTCACGTAGCTGAAATAGAACAGATCACGGAAACCCTGCCCGCCGGGCGTGAGCCCGGAAAACGAGCCCGGTTGATGGAACTCCACGGCGACGAAGACGAAAAAACCGCAGTAGCCGATGAGGAGCAGGCCGCACAGCGCCGCGAGCACGCTTTCCCGGTCCACCAGCGGGGCCGTGTAGATCTGCCGGAAGAGTTCGAGCGTCACCCACCCAAAGAACACGACATAGGCGAATACAAGATACTCTCGCAGATTCAGGGGCGTGAAGCTGTCCAGCAGGCGCCCGACGATGAGCAGGCCGCCGAGGAAGATCAACAGGGTCGAGAGGTATCCCTTCCGCCGGATATCGAAGAGGGTGATCCCCGCGATGAGCTGGATCGGCAGGTAGATGGTCTGCGCGATGCCGTCGTAGATGTCTTCGGGGAAGAAAATGTTGACGACGATCGTGCACAGGAGTGAAGCGAAGAGGAGGTCGAAACGGTATTTGTAGGCTTCCGATCGGATGTGGTGCGGATGCTCGGGCATGGACGGCGATCCCTCGTTGGAGGATTGAGCGGGTGTGCTTCCGTTCTTAGGAGAAAAATGCGCGGCGGTATAGGGGGATATCCGGAGATCCGCCGTGAAAATGAAGCAGGTATAAAAGAGGTTGCGGCGCGGCCTGATTTGAACGTGATGAAAAGGGGAAGGGAGGCGTCCATAACCCCAGGGGCATGGCGGCGTTCCTCCGGTGGCCGGAAGCGCGGGGCGGCGGAAAAGTTGAAAAGTATGGCGGGAACATTTGCGAAATGCCGACTGGGCAGGTATGCTCCCACTGCGTCTGAGCGCGCCGGGGAGAGGCGCTTTCCTTGGCGCTGTGGGGATGTGATACGGGCGGTTCCGGGGGGAGATCCGCCAGACAACGGAGGGGAATGGTGAGAGCGGTCCGCACCTTTCGGGGGAGAAACGTCTACGTTTTGTGCCTCCTTGGCATTTTTGCGCTTTCGGTTCTGGTCGCGCTCTCCTTCCTGGAGTTCAGGAGCGAAAACCGGGAACGTATCCAGGCCGTCAACAACGCCTATCTTGAAGAGATTGCCCGCCAGTCCAATCTCCGCATCTCCATCAGGATGAATGCCGCCATTGCCTATACGGCCATGTTCGCGGAGCTTTTTTCATCGGTTGAGCGCCTGACCGGGCCGGATGCCGCGGCTTTGCTGCAAAATATGGCGGGCCATTACGACTTCCACGATGTCCGCGTGTTCACTCCCGATGGGAAAGGCCGCGATTTGGAAGGTTCCGTCCGCGTGGAGCCCGGCGAGCCGTGGTTCCAGGACGTGCTGCGCGGCAATCACGACGTGCGTTTCATCCGTAACGGGCATGGCCCGGACAATCTGCTCTTTTATTCACCCATCATCAGGGACGGGGAGATCGTCGGCGCGGTAGCCGGCGTGTATGATATGTCCATCCTCTCCCGGATCATGGATATGAGCTACTTCCACGAGCGCGGCTACAGCAATATCCTGACGTCCAGCGGCGAGTCGGTCACGACCTCGCGCCACACGTCGAACATCATCGGCGGCAGTGAAAACGGGCTGGAAGCGTTTGAAGCCAACGCCGTAATGCTGGACGGCTATACCTTTGAAGGGCACAGGACGATGCTCCGTGACGGGACGTCGGGTTTCATCCGGTTCTCCGTGGGCGGATACGGGCGCACGGCCTATATCACGCCGCTGGGCATCAACGATTGGCGCCTTGTGACCATCGTGCCCGACGCCGTCACCGAGGACATCTGCGATCCGATCAACCGGGGCGCGTTGTCGTTCTCCATCAAACTTTTCCTTGCTTTTGTGATGAGCGCCATGCTTATCAGTTTCATCATCTTCCGTACCCGGCGGGAGGTGGAGGGCGTGAATCAGGAAAGGGACTCGATGGCCGACATTTCACCGGGCGGCATCGTAAAGTGTACGCGCGATGATTTCCGGATGCTCTATATCAACCAGGGATGCCTGGAGCTTGCGGGCTATTCGCGTGAAGAGCTGGAAGACAGGTTCCAGAACGTGTTTCTTGGGGTCGTGTACCCTGAAGACCGGGATCGGCTTACCGCTCTGATGCGGGAATGCGGTTCGGAGCCGCTGCAATGCGAATACCGCATCGTGACGCGTTCCGGCGAAGTGCGGTGGATTCTGCACCGTATGCGCCTTGCGGTGGAACAGCGCGGCGAGGCGTGCCTCTATTGCAGCATGACCGACATCACGGACGCCAAGGAAGCGGAGTTGAAGCTCCGCATGAGCAACGAGCGTTTCCTGATCGCCATTTCCCATACCGACGACATGCTGTTTGAATATGTATACGCCACGGGGCGGATCATGCGCATAGCCGGGAAGGGGGCCTCCCTGACGGAAGCGTCGCTGTACGAAGCGATGGATGAGATCGGCATGGACGAAGAGAGCAGGAAGGCCATGGAGGGCGTCCTGGAGACATTGCGGTCCGGGAAAGCCTCGGCCTCCGTGGTGATGCGCTCCGGAAACGGCTGCAGCCGATGGTTCCGCGTCACGCTGACCAATCTTTTCGATGACGAGGGCCGCCCATACTCCGCGCTCGGCACGCAGGAAGACATTACCGAACTGAAGGAAGCCGAGCTCCGTTTTGCCCGTGAGGAGCGGTACCGGGAGGCCATGCTGTCCAAGACGATAGCGTCTTATACCGTGAACCTGACGCGGGACAGGCTGCTGTCCCGGTACGCGGATGGTGAAGAGCTGGGCGTGGAAGAGCCGGACGCGTCAGCCGCCGCACGGTTCCGCAAGGCTGTGGAGGTGTCCGTACACCCCGAAGATCAGCAGGGCGTCCTGCGTTTCTATGCCACGGAATCCCTGTTGCAGCTGTACGCGGCGGGGCAGGGGGAAACGTCGCTGGAATACCGCACGCTGCGCGGCGACACCTTCATCTGGGTGTCCGCCTCCATTAACCTGTTGAAAGATCCGGCCTCCGGGGATCTGCTGGCTTTTGGTTACCTGACGGACATCACGGAACGGCGGCAGCGCGAGGCTGAATTGGTCTATAAGTCCGAGCGGGACTTCCTGACGAAGCTGTATAACCGGTCCGCTGTGGAAAAACGTTTTTCCGAGTATGCTGCTTCGGCCTCTGGGGACGGATTGCTTGCCTTCTTCAGCATGGATTTGGACGGGTTCAAGAATGTCAACGATACGCTGGGGCATCTTGAGGGCGACACGCTGCTGCAATTGGTCGCACGTGAGCTGGAGTCGTGTTTCCGTGTGGACGACATTGTGGGCCGCTTGGGCGGGGATGAGTTCATTGCGCTCATGTATGGCGTCTCAACCCGGGAAATCATTGAGCGCAAGGCTGAGGAGCTGTGTGCGCGCATCCGGTCCATCCGCATGGCGCACCCCCGTTACAGCGGGGTTTCGGTAAGCATCGGCGTGGCCATTGCCCCGGAACACGGGGATTCGTTCGAAGAGCTGTATGCCAAGGCTGATGTCGCCTTGTACCACGCGAAGCAGGGCGGGCGGGATCGCTTCGTCATATACGGCGGGGAATAAGGCCCGGATTCCGCAAAGAAGGCGGGCACGGGCTGTTGACAGGAGCGCCGTGAGCATGGAAAATCGGTTGTCTGATGGGTGCCGCCGTCCGAGGGCTGGCGGACCGAATGATTTGTATTGCCGGGAGACAGGATGTTGACGCTGGAAGAGATTCGTGCACATTTTCGACGGCATGACCCCGTGTCCTCCTCGTTGGGGATTGAGGTGCTGGACGTGGGAAGGGAGTACAGCCTTGTCGAGATGCCGCCGCATGGATGCCAGCTCAACGGCATGGGAGCGGTGCACGACGGAGCCGTTTTCGTTCTGGCGGATGTGGCGTTTGCGGCGCTTTCCAATGCGAACGGCCTGTACTGCACGAATGCCCAGACCTCCATTTCGTTTGTGCGTTCCGGCCGCGTGGGGCCCCTGCGTGGGGAAGCGCGTGTGCTCCGTTCGGGGAAGCTGCTTTCCACATACGAGGTCCGGGTAACCGATGCCGAAGGGGGCCTTGTGGCCGTGGCGACCATAACAGGCTATGGCGTCGGCGCTCGGCTTCCTCTGGGGGATGCATAGCGTTTGCGGGTTCCGCATCGGGTGTTCCGTTGCGGGGTGTACTCAAAGAAGGAGGAGGGTGCCGTGTCTGTCGCCGCCATGTGGTTTATTCTGGGCATAATCTTGCTGGCCGTGGAGCTGGTGTCTCCCGTGTTCGTGCTGTTTTTTTTCGGCCTTGGCGCGTGGGCGGCGGGGGTGACGGCGCTGTTCGTGGACGATCTGGCCATTGAAGTGGTCGTCTTCGGAGCCTCGTCCGTTGTGTTTCTCCTTTCGCTGCGTCGGTTGTTTGTCCGCAGCTTTCGAGGAAAGACGCAGATTTCATCGGATGCCGCGTCGGTGGGGCTGCCGAATCTGCATGCCGGGAAAATGGGGACGGTAACCCGGCCCATTCCGGTAAACGGGGTAGGGGAGATTTCGGTGGGCGGCAGTTTTTGGCGCGCGGTGTCCCCGGAAGCGCAGCCGGAGGGGGCGCAGGTGCGTGTCTTGGGGCATATCCCCGATGACGAACTGACGCTTGAAGTGGTTTCCGGTGGGGAAAACTCCCGGAATCCTGCGTAGCTATTCAAACATGGAGAGCATAATATGCTTGATTTGATCGGTTCTTCGTTGACGGTTTTCGTTTTCTTGGCGTTGCTGGTTATTTTCGTCCTGTTCAAGACGGCGCTTGTCGTGCCGAACCAGCAGGCGGTGGTGGTCGAGCGGCTCGGCAAGTTCCACGCCGTTCTGTTCGCGGGCTTCCATATCCTCATCCCCTTCATTGACGCCGTGGCCTACCGCCGCTCCCTGAAAGAAGACGTTCTGGACGTGCCCAAACAGACCTGCATCACGAAAGACAACGTGAGCGTGGATATCGACGGCGTGCTTTACCTTCAGGTGGTGAACCCCGAGAAATCCGCCTACGGCATCAGCGATTACATGTTCGGTTCCGTGCAGCTTGCCCAGACGGCTTTGCGTTCCGCCATCGGCAAGCTGGAATTGGACAGGACTTTTGAGGAGCGCAGCACCATCAATCAGGAAGTCATCTCCGCGCTGGACGCCGCCACCGCGCCGTGGGGCATCAAGGTGCTGCGGTACGAGATCCGTGACATCACGCCGCCTTCCGGGGTCATGCAGGCGATGGAAAAGCAGATGCGCGCCGAACGTGAAAAGCGCGCGCTCATCGCGCAGTCCGAGGGCGAGATGCAGGCCCGGATCAATATGGCGGAAGGCGCTAAGGCCGCCGCCATCGCCGAATCCGAAGGCAAGTTGCAGGCGATGAAAAATCAGGCCGAAGGCGACGCCGTACTGATCCGGGCGGTTGCGCAGGCCACCGCCGACGGCCTTGCCACCGTCGCCGACCAGATGGAAAAGCCGGGCGGTACGCAGGCGGCGAACCTGCGCGTTGCGGAAAACTATCTGGAACAGTTCGGCAAGCTCGCCAAGGAGGGCAATACCATGATCCTGCCCACGGATCTGGCGAACATTTCCGGGCTCGTCAGCAGCCTCACTTCGGTGATCAAGCAAGCCAAGGCGTAAGAAAGAAATTACGAACAGGGCGGCTTCGGCCGCCTTTTTTGTTGTCTCCACGGGGGGCGGCGCGTAGGTGCGGGCGAGGCTTCGCGGGGCTCACCGGGCCTGCATGGTGGAGCCGTGAGCCTGGAACGGCGGTATTGTTTTGATTATAGCCCTTTATACTAAAAGGTTTTTTCCGTGCCCCATGCTACGGTCCTTCCATACCAAAGCATTGGAGGCTTATTATGCAGAATAAATGGCATGAACACTCCGTTGGCAACATCGTGGTGAATTTCCCTCTGTCTTCCGCCATATTCCGTGCTGCGGGCATCGACTACTGTTGCGGCGGTGGGCGTCTGCTCGGCGAAGTCATCAAGGAACAGCGCCTTGTCGACAGCAATATTTATAAAGCGCTGGATGAGCTTGCCGCCCGTACGGAAAAGCCCGCTGAGCCTTTCTCCGAAATGAGCGCCGAACGGCTCGTGGAGTTTATCCTGACGAAGCACCACAGCTATCTGTGGGGAGCGCTTCCGGAAGCGCATGAACTGATTGTGAACGTGCTCAAGGCCCACGGAAGGCGCCATCCCGAGCTGTACGACGTGTATAAACTGTTTGGCCAGTTGTCGCATGAGATGGAACCGCACCTGATCCGTGAAGAAACGGAACTCTTCCCGGCCATCGCCAACAGTGAGGCGAAGGAACACTGCCAAGCTCTGGTGCATATCCTGGAAGAGGAGCACGAAGCCGCGGGGACTCTGCTCAAAAAGCTCCGCCATGCCACAAACGACTACAGCGTCCCCTGCGACGGATGCGATACCTTCCGAGAACTGTACAAGAAACTTACTGAAATCGAAGAAGATACCTTGCAGCACTACCATCTTGAAAACAACATCCTCTTCAAGAAAATTCTTGCGTAGTCCGTTGGAATCGTAAGAGGTTTACTCCTGTGGCGGACAGTCCGCCCGTCCGGCGTCTTCGCCGTGACTCAGAGGATGGCGTCTCCAGTTACGGGGTGGCGCTGAACCGAAGTCGGGCGGGAAAACGGAAGGAAGAGTGGTTTTCGCTGAAATTTCTTCCGAAAGGGCGTTTTTTCGCTTGCCAGCTCTGAATGTTTTGGGTATACCTCCCTTCCATGCCGAAGTGGTGGAATTGGTAGACACGCTAGGTTCAGGGTCTAGTGAAGGTTCCT
>NBJMR02800__coassemble_1737_pt1 | contig 24396 bp, 17 predicted proteins | sample NBJMR02800__metabat2_high_PE_022 | metagenome-assembled genome bin NBJMR02800
ACGCCTCCCATGCCTGCGTTTCCCCAACCCTTCAGGTGTTCGGGAGTACTGGAACCACCTTTCCCACAGCAGCCACAAGCACAGTCTTCCTTTCGCGTCTGCAAGGAGTCTCCATCCCCTCCCACCGAGAAAGCCCCCTCATGAGGCGCGGCCTCCCCACCAGTCGAACGTCTTGGGAGGGTGGTGGGGGGTACGGGGGGAGGAGGGCAACCTTTCTTCAGAAAGGTTCCCTCCTTCCCCCGATTCTCTTCCTCTCCCCCCCGCATAACGCACCCCGTCTGTACGGGTTTCACAGCGGCGGCGGGCACCCCGGCGACCTTCAAGGCGCGCAGAAGCGCGGCGGTGACGGTGGTCTTCCCGGCATCGGTATCGGTCCCGGTGATGAAAAGCCCCTTCATGACCGTTCCTCCCGAAGCCCCAGCACCTCGTACATTTCGGCATCGTCACAGAAGGCGCAGCCCTTGGTGGTGAGGTAATTGCCGGTCATCACGCCGTTGGCTCCGGCGGCGAAAACCCACGACTGCCACTGGCCGAACGTCTTGGAGCGCCCGCCGCAGATGAGCACGTCCTGTTCCGGATGCAGAAGCCGCATGAGCGCGACCACCCGCAACGCCTCGGAAGGCGGCAGGAGGGGGGAATCCCCAAGCGGCGTGCCGGGAATGGGATTCAGAAAATTGAGCGGCAGGGAGTCCACGCCGAGATCGGTCAGGGTCTGGGAAAGCTCAATACGCTGCTCCCACGTCTCGCCAAGGCCGAAGATGCCGCAGCTGCACACCCGGAACCCGGCGGAGCGGGCCACGCGCACGGTTTCCAGATCCTGCTCGTAGGCGTGGGTGGTACAGATCGAAGGGAAATGGCTCGCGGAGGTTTCGAGATTGTGATGATAGGACGTAAAACCCGCCTCGCGCAGCCGGGCGGCCCGCTCGGGCGTCAGCAGGCCGAGCGAGGCGCACAAGCCGATCTTCACTTCCCGGCCGATGCGCAGAGCCGATTCGCACAGCGCGTCGAAATCGCGATCGCTCGGAGCCGTGCCGCTGGTCACGATGCCGAAGCGGTCGACATTGTTGGCGGCGAGCTCTTCGGCGCGGCGCAGCAGCGTATCCGTGTCATAGAGAGGATAGACGGGGGAATCCGTTTGATGATGCGCTGATTGGGCGCAGAAAGCGCAGTTTTCAGGGCAACGCCCGGACTTGGCGTTGATGATCCCGCAGGTAAACGCGGCGGCGGGCTTGCGGGCGGCGCGGGCCAGCCCCGCCACGGACAGGATGTCCAACGTCGCGGACTCGGGAAGACGGGCAAGCTCCAGCGCCTCGGAAGGTGACAGAAGCGGATCGGCGCCGGACGTGATGCGTTCGGCGATGCGGACAAGCAAAGCATCCATGGGAAAACGTCCTTACAAAAAGTGATGCGACCTTCGCTGTGAGAATAAAGACGCCCGGAAGGGAATCTGGGCAAGGCCGGCGGCTTCGGCCCGATCGGATGCCGAAAAAATTTTCCTGGGAACCCCAAGGGCTCTCCCCAGCAATGCCGGACAGCAAATAACGGGAGCCTGACCGCTGAACGGATACGGCATTTCCCTGCTCTGTGCAACTCCGGTGAAACGGACGGGTTACGGCGGGAAGCAATGACAATGGGCACTGCCGGGAAGCCCCACTGAGAGAAGCATCCGCTTCCATATCAGAGCCTTTCCTCTTAGAAATGTATATGATCGCCCCAGAAAAGCTGCGTGGGGGGATTCGATGGCACAGGAGCCTTTGGAAAGGCATGGGCTCCCCGCCGGCAAGCTTGGGGAAGAGAGGAAAAGCCTTTATCCAGAAAAAGTTCCCTCTCCCCAATGCCTCTATGCCCTTTCAAAGCCCTTCCTCCCACCTTCCCCGAAAATCGGTTGCGGCCTACAAGTCAAAAGGCTAAAATGATTTCACCATCAACGCTCTCGGCCCCGCCGTCCGCAAACGCACCCCGACCACATGCCAAAACGTCTTACGCTGTTCGCTCCCGTCCTGCTCGCCGTAGTCCTGTCCATCGGGATCATGGCGTGGTTCGGCTACCATAACGCCAAGGACATCCTCGAACAGGAGCTCGTCGCCCATCAAAAAATGATCGCCCAAAGCGCCGTCGATGCCATCCACACCTATTTTACCGGCATCACAGAGAACGTCGAGACGCTCGCCGCCTCCGGCCCCATCCGCCGGCTGCTCAAGAATCCCGATTCGGCGGAAGAGATGGATTCGGCGCGGCGGCTTACGCGCCTGTTCATCCGGCACCAGTCGGATATGCCCAACCTCAACCTTCTCAACAAGAACGGCCAGATAATCCTCAGCTCCACCACGGCCATGCCCGGCATCACCCGGAGTGTCCGCACCGATTTCTCCGATATTGATCGGCCTTCCTTCGGCAGCACCACCAACGGGGACGGGAAGGTCATGGCCTACGTCAGCGCCCCTGTCCGCAGCGACGGCGAACGCGGCGGCGAACGCATCGGTGAAGTTGTCGTCATCATTGATCTGGAAAATTTTCTGCAAAGCTGGAAACGCACAGCCTCCATCGCTCCGAGCGACGGCTATTTCCACATCATCAACGCACAAGGCAAAGTGCTGGCCTCATGGAACAGCGAGGCGCCTCCAGACAACATGCTGAGCCCCGGCAAGCAGAATATTTTCCATCAGCCGGAAGGACAGCTTATCCGTTTCGCCTCCAGGGATCGGCACACCAGCCTCGGCATCTGGTTCCCCATTCCGTCCACGGACTGGCGGATCCTCATGGCGGTGAACGAAAACAAGATCCTCGGCCCGGCCAACATACTCCGCGACGGGACGCTGACCATCAGCGGAGCCACGGGGCTGCTGCTTCTCCTCCTCGTCTGGGTGCTCCTGAGCTCGCTCACCCGGCAGATCCGCGAGAAAAATCTCCAACTTGACGCCATATCCTCCCACCTGCTCGGGGGCCTGCTCATTACAAGGCTGGATCGGTCCTTCACCATCCTCTACGCCAACGACGGCTACCTGAATATGGTAGGCTATACCCGAAACCAGCTCCGCAAGGAAAAGCGCAACGCGGCCGTTAGCCTCTGCGCGTCCGAAGAGCGGAACGCGACGATGCAAGCGATTTTCAGCCAGCTTTCTCAGAACGGCATGCTGTCGCTCGAACACCGCCTCCAGCGGAGGGACGGCACCCGCTTATGGGCCCTCATCCGGGGGCGGCAGGTGAACGATCCCGAACTGGGGCAAATCGGCGTATGGGTCATCATCGACGTCACCGAACAGAAGGAAACGCAGCTTGCCTTTGAGCGCCAGTCCTGCGAGCTGGAAACGCTTGTCCAGCAGGTTTCCGCCAGCGAAAACAGGCTCAAGTTCCTTGTGGACAGCGCGAGCATCCCCTTGTGGTCCACGGATCTCGAAACAGGGCTCATTTCCTACAATGAGCACGTCTGCCGGATGCTGGGCTGGCCCGAAGGCGTGCTGCACATGACGCTCCCGGATTTTCTGCTCCGGTGCCATCCCGACGACGTGGAGCACGTGCGCAACGTGTTTGAAAGCTTTTCCGCCGAAGACGCCGGCGGCACGCTGGAATACGAATACCGGGTGCGGGACGGCAACGGGAACTGGCGGTGGATACTGGTCAAAGGGCAAAAAGCGATCAACCCGCTGACCCACAAGGCCGAACGGGTGGGCATCGTCATCGACAACCACGCCCGCAAACAAGAGGCGCTCGATACCCTCCAGCGCGCCGCTGAACTTGAAGCGCAGGTGCAGACGCGCACGGCGGAACTCGCGGCCCGCAATGCCGAACTGCTCAAAAGCCAGCAGGAAGCCTTGGAAGCCACCCGTGCCAAGAGCGAGTTCCTCGCCACCATGAGCCACGAAATCCGTACGCCCATGAATGGGATCATCGGCCTGACATATCTTGCGCTCCAGCGCGAATGCCCCGCCGCCATTGCGGATTACCTCGCCAAAATCGACGTCACCGCCAAGACCCTTCTGCGGATCATCAATGATATCCTTGATTTTTCTAAAGTCGAATCCGGCAAAATGGACTTCGAGGAAATCCCGTTCAACCTCTCGGAGGTGCTTGATAACACTCTCCAGATGTTCACCCATGCCGTGCGGGAAAAGGGGCTCTCCCTGCGCTTTGACGTTGGGGAAGGAGTGCCCCAGTCGCTTGTGGGGGATCCCACGCGGCTCGGGCAGATCTTGCTCAACCTTGTGGGGAACGCTATGAAATTCACGCATGAAGGCAGCGTGACCCTTTTCGTCCGGTGCGTGGAGACGGACCAGCAGACCGTCACGCTGGGTTTCGCCGTGCGCGACACGGGCATCGGTATCCCCGCGGACAAGCTTCCCTCTCTGTTCCAGCCCTTCATCCAGGCGGATATGTCGGTTTCCCGGCGCTACGGCGGCACGGGCCTCGGCCTTGCCATAGCGCGGGTGCTGGTACAGCACATGGGCGGGACAATCCATGTGCGCAGCGTGGTAGGCAAAGGGTCCACATTCAGTTTCACGCTCCGCTTCCGCCGGCCTGCCGCAGTCCTCAAGGAGGCCGAAAGCACCGCGCCGGGCAACACGCCCGCACCGCTCGACGGGCTCCGGGTCCTGCTCGCCGAGGATAACGATATCAACCAGATAGTAGCTACAGAAATCCTGAAAATGAAGGGCATCGCGGTGGATGTGGCCTCCAACGGGCTCGAAGCCGTGGACATGGCTCGTTCCGGGGCCTACGACGTGATCCTCATGGACATCCAGATGCCGGAACTGGACGGCATCGAAGCGACGCGGCGTATCCGGGCCTTCCTGCCGGACATTCCCATTATTGCCATGACCGCCCACACCATGAAGGGCGACGCCGAAAAGTGCCTCGAAGCGGGAATGCAGGACCACATCGCCAAGCCCATCGATCCGGAGACGCTTTTCGCAGCGCTGCAACGGGCACGGGGGTAGACTTCCATTCCTGCCCGGCCCTCCGAATCCGCCCTTCCTAGGCCCTCCTTTGATACCCGAAAGCCGCCCCCCTTCACAGGCGGCGGCTTTCGGAGTAATGTGCTCTTATGTCACATTTCCTTTATATATCGGACGTATTTTGTCCTTGGTGTTATGGTTTTGCCCCGGTCATGCAGCGGATTTCCTCCGAGCACCCCGGCTATCCCGTACGCGTGCTGAGCGGCGATCTGGTAGAAAACCCAACCACCACCGGCGAAATGATGAGGAACCACCCGACCATGCGGGAATTTTTCGTCCGGCTCGCCAAAACCACGGGACAAGCCGTCGGGCAGGATTTCCTGCGCCGTCTTGAGCCGGGGCAGGGAGATCTCCGCATGTTTTCCCCGGATATGGCAGTGCCTCTGGCGGCGCTGAAAAAACTGGCCCCAGGACACGAGCTCGAACAGATGGAGGCCTTTCAATCGGCCTTTTACGGCGAAGGCCGCGACGTGCTCGCCCCCGAAGTCCAGATGCGGATAGCGAATGTGGACGGCGACGTCTTTATGCGAGCGTTAGAAGACCCCGGCGTACAGGCCGCCGCGGAGGCCGAACGAGAGGAAGCGCTCGATATACTGGGTGACTTTGTGGTTTATCCCACGCTCTTTCTTGAAACGGACGACGGCGAGCGCCATGTGCTGGCGCGCGGTTACGCCGATTATCCCGTTGTGGCCGCCAAGCTTGCCTCCGTGCTCGGCGGAGGAGCCGGCGGCTCGGAGACACGCCCCGCCAACGCGTGCGGCCTCGACGGGCATTGCGATATTTCAGCATGAAGGGGAAAGATCGGAGAGGGAGCTTTTTCAAAAAAGCTCCCTCCCCGAACCCCTCCCGCAAAAACTTCGATTCGTGGGGAGGCCGCGCAACAGGAGTTCGTTCCGGTCAAGGGAAAAACTTCCTATCCTATGTGCAAGCCTTTTCCCGCTGTTCCTCCAAATCAAAAACCCGCCCAGCATGTCCGAGCGGGTTTTATTTTTGTCTACCCGAAAGTCTGACAAGGAGGGATTCGATAACATCGAAAGCCTTGGGAGGAAGGATCCCGGGGAGGGACGCTGCTATCGATGCCCGTAAAGCCCGAAGACGCACCCAACGATCACAGCCCCTGTGGGGCCACCATCCACTTCCCGACCAATAAGTAATCTACCCGCCGATTATGACTGTAGGACAGCCCATGACGATCTGCCCGCCGTGGGCCGTCTGATCGCCCATGCGGGCGGCGGGGCGGCCCCCGATCAGCACGGAAGACGATCCTTTGATGATGACGTCCGGCGGCCCTACGCAAACGGCGGAATCGCCCATACACGCTGCGGGCATATTTCCGATAAGGACATGAGGGCAGCCGGGCGGAAGTATCGGCCCGCCCACATGCGGAATCGGTGGGAGCCCCGGCGTCTGCATGGGACAGACATGCATATCTCCAACGCGCGCTGCTGGCGGCATGGCCCATCCTCCTTTACGCCGATTCGGCGTGTTGCGGATAACGCTTTCAGTCTCCACCATACCGGGCGGAGCCAGCCTTTAGTTGATTTTCACCAGACCGCCCTTGACCTCAAGCATTGCGCCCGCGCTGAGTGTCCCCTTGGCATTAGCCTTGATGTCGACCATCGTAGCCTTCTGAGTCAGTTCCGTTTGCGCGGAAACGGAAAGGTTTGCCGACGAGGAAATTTCCATACCCTGCTTTGCCGAGAATTGCGCCTTGGCGGACTTGAGCGCCAGAGTCCCGCCCGCTTCGATAGTCAGATTGCCGGAAACCTTCAGCGTATAGTCACCCTTCACGTTGATGACCACGTTGCCGCCGTGCTTGCGCTCCTCATCGCCTCCCGTTTCAACGTGCCGCTTGCCCTTTACCTTGAGGCCGTCGTCGCCATCCTTGAGCTCGACAGTGCGCCCGCCTTTTTCCAGTACCAGCAGATCATTGCCCTCTTTGAGCGTCACGGCCCGATTGCCTTTCTCAAGGCTCAGCGCGTCGTCACCTTCCTTTAATGTGGCGCTGCGGCTGCCCTTTTCAATGGTGAAGGCATCGTCACCTTCCTTGAGTTCGACGGAGCGGTTCCCCTTTTCCAACGTGAGCGCGTCGCCGCCCTCCCCGATGATCGTCACCGTGCGGGCGTCCTCCACATCACAGGAAAACGTCTTCTGGGCGTGCAGATACACCAGCTCCGCATCCTTCGTATCGTCGAAGCGCAGCTCATTGCCGGCCTGTCCGTCCGGAAAACTCCGGGTCAGCAGGCCGGAACAGGCCGCGTGCTCCGGCAGCGCCCACGGCGGCGGATTGCCCGAATTGTAGACCATGCCCGTCACAAGGGGCCGATCCGGATCTCCCCCGACAAAACCGATCACCACTTCCTGCCCGATGCGAGGCAGGAACAGCGCGCCGTAGCCGTTGCCGGTCCACGGCTGTGCCACCCGCACCCAGCACGACGAGGTTTCATCCGAGGCACCCTGCCAATGAAACCGGACCTTGCACCGCCCGTGCTGGTCCGTCCAAACCTCTTCACCTTCCTTGCCCGTGACCACACCCGTAAGCGGGCCGCTCATGCGGGACCGCGCGAAAAACGGCAGGGGGCGATAACGGGCGGAAGCGGGCACAGCGGAAACATCCGCCAGGAAACGCCCGGTTTCGGCAGTGCCGTCACCGGGGAACGATGCCGTAAAACGGACTTCCGTAGCCACCCACCGGGCATTCACCTGCCCGTCGGGGTGCCCCTTCACTGTAAAGGCGCATCCTGCGGACAGCCCCGGACAGGAAGAGCGCCCGCGCAGCTTGAACCCTCCCGACTCGCACGCGTCCAAGCGGATAGCCGCGAGCCCTTCGCCGGACTGCTGATCGATATGCCCGGCCAACGGATAGCCAAGGCAAGGGAACCCTTCTCCCGCGGACGCGGCAAGGCTGGTTTCAGGGGTCAGCGGGTTATAGTCATCCACGGAGCAAGAAGCCGCAGCAACCTGCCGTGACAGCGAAAGCTCAAAAACATGCGCAGAGGGTTCCGTGGGCGGCCCACCCTCCTTGTCCTGCGCGTCGGGAAGCCATTCCAGCGTCGCACCCTGCGGGCAATCCGCGAAAACGTCGGGCGAATCGGCCATGACCAGCGTGTGCGCGGACCCACTGTGCTCGAAAAAATACACAATCCCGGCCTCCGCCATGAGACGGCTCAAGAAGGCGAACGACGTTTCGCCATAACGGACGGTGTACTCCTTTGCCGGATAGGTTGAGGAAAGGGCATTGCGGATATGCCCGAATCCAGCGTCAGTGCAGACTTTGGTGACGATTTCCGGCACGCTCATATTTTGGAAGACAGCGCAGGTGCGTTCCTGATCAAGGCGCAGGAACCACGGGCGCAGCTCCAGCGTATACCGGGCGGAGCGCACAGTGGACGGCCCCTGTTCGGCACGGAACACGATGCCGTTGAGCGGACGCGTCGAGCCGTCGGGCATGGGCAGCCGTACGGTATACGGTTTGCCGATCAGCGCCGCCAGTTCCGGCTGCTCGTCAGGGTAATATTCCAGCACGTAACGAAACGGACGGGAAAGGGCCTCGTAACCGGTGAGGGTAGTAGACATATCGAGCGATTCCATCCAGATTTTCGGTTTTACCGATCAACGTTGGGATGTCCGGTTCTCTTTATCAACGGGTCACACGGACGAAGCGCGACTTTCATATACAAATGTGACTCGGAAAACGGCAAGGCGTCAAGTTTTACCCTTACTCAGCGCTGCAACGAATCTATCCTTGGCCGTAGGCGGCGTGGGTGTAGGCGTGAGGGGGGCCGTAGGGAGGGAAACAGGGCCGGGGGAGGGCGCGGGCTTAGCGATGACAGGGCCCATGTTGGCCGACCAAATACTCTTCGCCCCAGCCGTGCGGTACGGCCTGGGCGAATGCGTAAATGCTTTGGGGCCCAGCGTGGGATCAGCCTCCCATGCGGGCATCAGCTCCGTAACAAGCGGAAAGGCAGAACTCTCGGACCTGCAAAAACAAAAATCCTCATGTATGTTATTGTAATAACTTTTTGTACTAAAAAAATCCGGAGGTGCCGTAATCGGTTTGTAGGCTGCCGAAAGCTCGTGCCAGCAGGTAGAATTGCTCGTCAACTCTTTTGCGAAGCAAATCTCACCAACGATGTCATAAACAACAAAATAATGATCAGGAGGGCCTGTTATCACAAGGGGATTACCGTCAAAATCAAAAAAAATTGCGTTCGACAAATAGTAAACATCTCCTATATCAGGCATAGTTTCACCCGCTCCTCGTAAAATTATTCAGTATCACCTCACACCCCACGTCCCCCAGATACCAGCGGACCAGTGCAAGCAGGTCGGCGCGGCACGTTCCGGCGGGAGGGGGTAGAAACATCCGGCGCTGTGCCTCCGTCAGCGGGCCGAGGCGCAGGATGATCCCCGCCGAAGCGTCAAAAACCCGGCTTCCGAGCAGGGCCGTGCTTCCGAGCCGCGCATTGCCCGCATCCCTTCCGCCAAGGCGGGTGAGATCCTCCTCGGGCAGATCGACCCATGCGCCGTGGAACGGTTCCACGCGGGCTTCAACCCCAAAGGCCGCCTTCACCAGCTTTTCCAACCCCGCCGCGGATCGCGGCTGCCGGGCCCATACGGCCGCGCAGGACCGGAACAGCGCGGCGGGCACGTCTCCCCTCCCAGCCACCGGGCCGGGCATGGGCACATCCCGCGCCCGCTCTCCCGTATTGGGAAGGCCGGAAACCGCCTCCAGGAACGCGGCGAAGGGGTGATCCTCCGGCGGGCCGTCAGCCCGCAGTTCCGGGCACAACGACGACGCCATATCCCGCCACAGATGCAGGATCCTGTTGTGGAACAGATCCAGAAACTCCTGAAATGCCGGGTCCCCGGCCCGCATCCGCTCCCGCACCAGCAAGGCCACATGCGGCGGCAACGGCCCATCCATGCCCGCCAGCCCAAGCAGATTCACATCAAGGCGCGGAGCCCCGCCCTCCGGGAAGGCCACGCCGCGGACCACCCCAGCAGGGATGCTGTCCGAAGCCGGGACGCCCCAGTCCATGCGGCCTTTCCATGCCTCAAGAATCGCACCCGCCTGCCAGACGTCGAAACGCCACGGCGCGGACCGGAAGCGCGACAGGGCATCGCCGTCTAGATCAGCGGAAGCGCGCCGGATCGCAGAGGCCATCTGTGCCACGTCCCTTTACGGTTACAGGTTTTCAGTACAAGCTGCGTAAACGTGTTGATTCCGGCGTACAGCCCGAAGAACACGTCGAGGACCTCCGCGAACAGAAACGCGCTGCCTCCGGTGAAGGCGTCCTCGTCGAGCGTGAGCGTCAGCCGGGTTCCCCTCGCCGCACAGCCCGGAGCGGAGCGCAAGGGGCGAATGAGCGGCTTGGCACACAACCCGTTCACGCCGGCGATCTGGCGCTGCGCAAAAGCGTCGCGCGGAGGCGCGTACAGGCGGAGCAGTTCACGCAGGACATTGTCGGCATCCGGCCCGCTCAAAGAAAGTTGATGGAGGCTGAGATGGGAAACGAGCTTCCACAGTTCGCCGCCGAACATGGGCGGATCGTGCTGTTGCGAAGGAGGGCCGCAGAAGCGGATAGCCGCCGTGGGCATGTCCGTATCCCGCGTCAGTTCGCCCTGACGCCAGCGCTCGGCGGCACGGTGGCGGTTCGTGCACAATACCCGCGCGGAAGCCACCCAAGGCCGAGCCGTCTCCGGGCGGAACGCCGCTTCCTTGAAATGCAGAAACACGTCCGTCCCTATGCCGTCCAAAGATGGCTTCCTGCGCAGGAACCACATCAGGGACGGCGGCGCATCCCCTTCTCCTGAAAGAGAAAAATACGGCATAACCGAAGAACGTTCCCCTCCCTCCAAAGCGTCCACAGCGATCACGGAATGGACTTCCGTACTGTCCCGGTGCCGCAGATCCGGCACGAGCAGGTGTCCCGAGCGCTCGTGATCCACCCGGATGGGTTCCGCCATGCGCTCGAACAAGTTGACCACAGGTACGGCGCAGGTGCGGAACAATCTTGAGGAAACCGTTTTCGGCGGCGGCGCGTCCACGGGGAACAGGAGATCGAAGCCTGGCAAATCCCCGAGTTCCCGCCGACGTTCCAGCCCGAACACCTCCCAGAACAGCAGGTGTTCGGGATAGGCAAAATACTCCTGCAGCAACTGGTATCCGGGCAGAGCGTAGGCGGATTCGGGGAACAGACGCCCGCCCGGCTCCAAGCCCGCATGACACAGGGCCTCCCGGCCAAGGGAGAGCGCCCTGGGCTTTGCGGCCCCGGCGTCGTCCGCGAGAAAGACATCCTTACACGCGCCGTGCACCCATTCGTGCATGGGAAAAGTCGCAAACCGATCACCGCCAAGGTGGAGAGATAACGAGGGCAATCCGAACTTTGCCAGCGAAAGCCCCGCGATACCCTCGATCCGCAGGCACAGGACACCGGGCACGCCCTGCGCCGCAGCGGGCATCCAAGACGCCGGAGGGATGATGGAAGCCCGTACAACCTTCGCGGGATGTAACGTCAGAGGCCGGGCCGTCCGCCAGCGCAGCACGCCGCCGCGCTCGTCACGGTTGTGGATCGGGGTGTGCGCCGGAATGCCGAATCCGTCCGGCAACCCGGCCACGCCCGCCGGATTGGGGATGAATTCCGCCACGCCCACGGACGGAATCGGGCAGACGAACTGCGGATAGAGCAGCCCGAGCAGGCTGTGCGAGACCAGCGGCAGCCGGGATTCCGCGTCCGCCCTCACCCGGGCGGCAAGCCATGCGAACGACTCCAGCAGCAGATTAACCAAAGGATCGGGCTGCGTATCGGACGCCAGCCCGAGCTGGCACGCCATGCCGGGATTCCGCACGGCGAAGCGCACCGCGTCCTCACGCAAGGAACGCAATTCCTCCCGGTACAGCCCGGCGATGTCCTCAAAGGCGTGCATCAGCCCTCCGCGCCCGCTCCAGCGGAGAACACGCCTCCGTCGCATTGGAGCAAAAACGTCACCGGTTCCTCTTCGGACGCCGCATCCACCCGCAAATGCAGCCGACCGTCCTCAAATCCAAGCGAGCTCACCCTTATCTTTTTCAGGCGCGGCTCGAAACGCTCCAGCGCAGCCGAAACGGCACGGGCCACCTCTCGCCCGTCCAGCGGGGCCGAACTCCAGTCCGCCAGGCCGTACCCCATCACCAGATCCGCCGCATCCCCATTCCCACAGGGGGCACGGGTGTTGAGCAGTTCCTCGACGTCTTCCGCCACGGCCGACAGGTATTCGCTCCGGGACAATCCGCGCCCCGAAGCTTTCCCCGCAAGGCGGGACAACAGCGGAATGCGCCTTTCCTCCTTCATTACGAAACCTTATTCGTCTTGAGATCGTGGCTGGCGGCAATGTTGCCGTCGGATCCGCCCTCTTCCTTCTGGCGGATATAGGTGTACTTGATGGTCGCGTAATTCAGCGCGATCTCCTCATACGGCAGATCCCCGCCGCCACGCAGGTTGTAAGAGGCCACCACCACGTTCTCCATCGTGATTTCAAGGAACTTGATCGCGGCGTCGTTGTCCATACGGCAGCAGGTGAGCACCACGGAATCCAGGACCTTGGCGCTCCACAGGGCCTTGCAGATATTGGGCGAGGAACTGTCGAGATATTTGGTCACGTTCATCATCGAATGGACGGCCTGCCCCGTGGTGGGGCCGGTACTGCTGCGGATCGGCGAGGTCGGCTGATGAAACCCGTTGGTGAAATTGATGAGTTCCATCTGCTTCTCAAAGCCGCTGATGGTCGATTCGCCCTCAATATCACCGAGCTTGAGAAAGGTATTCGTGGACATGGATTCTGCTCCTCAAGAGTTGTATGCTCCGGCGGCAAGGGCTGCCGCCCTCTTGCCCCCATCCGGAGAAATGGCTCGTGCCCGTGGAACTTCCGGTTTCCCTCCTGCCCGGCGCACAGGGCGGATGGGATTCACAGACATTGGGCAGTTGCGTTTTATGACGCGGCGACGTCGCAGTGGAGGGCATCAAAGACGGAAACCATTTCCCCCTCCTTGGAATATCGCTCCAGCTCCGGCATCCCCATTCATGCGGAAGTCCGGGGCCGGTCCAAAGGGCGGTTTCAAAAAGGCCGGGCACCGGGCGAGCCTTCGAGCCGTACGGGTCGAGGGCACCACAGCTCTCCCCCGGCGGGCAAAGGGATTCGCGGCCCCTCGCCGCCGGAGGCGCATCGTTTTTTACACCGCGGGCGGCGGCAATTCCGCCACAAGACGGATACTTGCGGTCAGTTCCTCAAGCTGGAAATGCGGCCTCAGGAAGATCACACACTTGTACGCGCCAGGATTCCCGGGATCCTCGCTCACGTCCACGCGGGCCTCACGCAGCGGATAACGCGCCTTGATGTCGTCCCCGGCGTCGTCGGAGAGCAGGACATACTGGCTGATCCAGTTATTCAGATACTTTGACACGTTATCCGCCGTCATGAACGACCCTACCTTGTCCCGCATGTTCGCCTTGACATAATGCGCGAACCGCGATGCGTTCAGCAGATAGGGCAGCCGCGCCGAGATCCGGGCGTTGGCGTTGGCCGTGTCGGAAGTGTAAACCGGCGGCTTGTGGACCGTCTGGCCGCTGAAGAAAGCCGCCTTGTCCGAATTCTTGCGGTAAATCAGGGCGATGAAGCCGAGATCCGAAAGCTCCTTTTCGCGGCGGTCGGTGATGCTCACCTCGGTGGGGCACAGCGCCACCGTCTCGCCGTTGGTCTGGCGGTACTTGTAGACGTTGAGGTTTTCCACGGCCCCGCCGCCCTCATAGCCCCGGATCGCCGCCGTCCAGCCGTACTTGGCAAAGGCCGCCGTGATGCACGCGGCAAGGGCGAAAGCCGCGTTGCCCCAAAGGTAACGGTCTGGGGACGGCCCGGCGACATCCTCCTCATAGACGAAGGTTTCCACGGGATCGGTGTCGTTGCCATAGGGCAGACGCATCAGCAGATGCGGAAGGCAAAGGGTCACATAGCGGGAATCGTCCTTCTCGCGGAACGAACGCCATTCGATATAGTCCGCGCTCTGGAAAATCTTGTGCAGATCGCGTGGCAAGGGCAGATCGGTGAAGCTCCCCAGCCCGAAAAGCTGCGGCGACGCGGCACTGAGCAGGGGGGTGTGCGCTGCGGCGGCTACTTCCGCCATCTTCTGGAGGACGCCGAGGTCCACCGCCGACAGGCCGTATTCGTGGACATGGAGCAGGCAACTGTAGGGCTCTCCGCCGAACGTGCCGTACTCCTCCTCATAGACCCGCTTGAACAGCAGGCTCTGGTCGAACTCCACGGCCCGTTCCAGATCCGTACGCAGTTCCTTGAAGGAGGCGTTGAACAGCCGCAGCTTGAGCCGATCGCTCGTCTCCGTGTTGAACACCAGATAATGAAGGCCACGCCAGACGGCTTCAAGCTCCTGGAATGCCTCGGCATGTAGAATGGCGTCGAGCTGGCACGCAAGGAGCTTGTCCTTGCAGGCCACCCGTTCCGTCAGCATCCCCAGCATACTCCCGCTTGCGGGCAGCGTGAACGGATTGTCTTCATGTTCGGCAAGGCACGCCGCCAAACGCGCATCAGCGACTTCCCGCTGGCGCTTATCCTCATCGGGGTCTCCGGAATTGCGGACCATCGCGGCGGCGATGGCCTCGGTATCGGGCCTTTTCGCCTTCCGCTTCTCGTCCAGCTTCTTCTTGGCCTCTGACGCCTCCGTTTCGGCTCGCTGAACGTCTTCTTCAGCGGCCTTTTGCTTTTCTTGGTCCTCTCCGGCTTTGCTCACGGCATCACGGGCGGCGTCCACAGAAGCCAACGCCTCCTTGTACGCCTTCCGCAACGCGTCCAATTCCGAGACAGAGTCACCGGTAGGGAACAGCATCTTCTGCAGGCTGGCCTGTAAAGCGTCGTTGCCGTCCAACTTGGCGGCAAGATCCTGCAACAGATTGCGGCGCTCGAAAAACGCTGCCAGCGTCTCGACGTTTTTCACCAAACACTCGGGCCTGAAATCGTCCAGCTTCTCAAACCGCAGCGCACAGGAGAACGCCGCCTTCTCAGGCTCAACGCCTCCTTCCCGCCACGCAGCACTCGCGTCTTCGGTAATGAAGCGGTCCAGCCCGGAAAGCTTGAGCGCGGGGGCAACGGTTTTCATGATGTCGTCAAAATTGTCCCGGTCGACGGCGGCAAAAGTACGCAGCTTGTACTCGGCCAGCGGCGGAAGCCCCAGATCTTCCCGGACGGTCCTGTCACCCGCGAGATCCGCCATAATGCCCATGACAAAGGGAAGTTCCTTCTTGACGATGGCATCGCCCACTTCCACGTCATAGGTAATCTGTACGCGCGGCGGGCGTACCCTGCCGAGCCGCTTCTGGATCGATTCTCCCATAGATACGCTCCTTGACGCTTTTTCGCGGCGTGGGCCGAAAAAAGGCTATTCTTTGGTCATTCCGAGCAATTTTTTGATGGAGGCGAGGTTCTCCCCCTGCCCCAGCAACTCGTCGAGCAGTTCCGCCAGCGTCATGCCGCCCCACGAGACGGCCCGTTTCACCAGCCAAGGGGCGGGGCTGTGCGGCTCTGTGCGCATGAGGTAATCGGCGATGGCGGAAAGGGAGGCATACGCCTGTTCCCGCGAGGAGAACGATGGCGGTGGCGGCGAAGACAAAGAGGCGGGAGAGGAAGGTGGGGATACGAGGGGATCCGTCCCGACGGAGGGATGCCACGCGAGCACCCGCGCGTCGATGTGCTCCAGCCTGTCCCGCAAGGCATGAAAGCTTGGCGCCTGCCCGCCGCAAAGCGCGTCGGCGGCGCGGGCGAGTTCGTCCAGCGCCAGCAGCGCTTCACGCAACTGCCCGTGCAGGGAGGCGTGGAAGGCCGGGGAAGTCTGTGTCCCGGCAAGGTTCAGCATACGCCGGGCATCGCCAGCCACGCCGTTCTTGCCGTTGCCGTTCTGGATGCGCTCGCGGTGCTCCATCGCCATCCAGTCCGCATAGGTGGCGGCAGGGACGTCCGGAGAGGCTTCCGTGATGGGCAGAGAGGCGGCCCGCTCGGCAAGGGTGGAGTCAAGCCATGCCAGCCGCGCCAGCCGTGCCTCCTGATCGCTTCCTTCCGGCTGCGGGTGCAGCCCGTCCCCAAAGCCGGAACACAATCCGGCGATCATCCTGAGCCCGCCCGGCAGGGAGGCAAAGCCATACCGCATGAGCGCGGCCTCGCAGGCCCATCCGGCAACCTGCATATCCTTGGAGCGCTCCCGGAGCACCCCGAGGGACAACGACAAGGCCTTATCCCAGTCTGCCCGCTTGAGTTCCCGTTCCCAGACCCCCTGCGGAAGGCCGGGGTCATCCTCCCGGCGCGCCTCTCTGATGGCGGCGCAAACGGGATCATGCGGCAATGCCGGACCGTACGGATCTTCGCCAAACGGATGCAGACATGACGCCCAGTCGACAAAATCTGACTTTGCTCTGGACATAATAAACCCTTCGTTATAAATTAGCTTCTAATATAAAGAAAAACATAGAGTCAACACTTTATTCCATTTTTGTCTTTCTCATGGCTATAACAGTATGATTCGATTCTTAAAATTCCATATTGCCGTCTCATTGGGCGTCATTGCGCTGTGCAGCGGCTGTTCCGCGCCGGAGCCCCCTCCTCCGACGCCGCCCGAAAATGATGTGCCGTGGGTCTACGAACCCGACGCTGTGGTATTGCGCATCTCCGCCGACGAACGGCTCAACGAGCATGAGGGCGAACCGTCCAGCCTGATGCTGTGCGTCTACGAACTGGCGACCCGAGAGGGAGTGGACAAAAGGCTCGCCAGCCCGGAGGGATTCGCCGAGCTGTTGGCCTGCGGGCGTTTCGACGATTCCGTGGTGACGAGCCGGAGGCTCTTTTCGGATCCCGGTCAGGCACAAAACCTTTCTCTGGACCGGGAAGAGGGCGTCCGCTGGATCGCGGTGATCGCCGGGTACTTCCACGGGACCCCCGCCCACAGCGCCCGGGTTGTCGCCGTGCCCGTGCGGAAAATCGTCGAAGGCTGGGTGCCGTTCTTCAAAGACACCCGCCATGAACCAGCACAGACGATCATCCCCATACGCCTCGGCCCGGCGGAACTGATGGGAGGGGAACTCCCGCAGGCCCAAGCGGGACGGCAGTCCTCTTGAGCGCTGGCTGAACGTATGCCATTAAGGAGGACTCCGCCGAAGGACGGCCAGAAACCTGTGGGCCAAAGTTAGAGAGAGAGAGAGAGAGAGAGAGAGAGAGAGAGAGAGACGTTTTACCATCCGTTTTGATTGACGCGGGTTCCCGGGCATAGGACGGAGCAGAACCGCTCCGGGCATCCGAAGGCACCGCGCAAACCATATTGGGAAGGCCGACATGCAGCCTCAACGTCCGGTATACTGGTATTCGGGACAATTCCTCGAACCGCAGCACTTCCAGCAGGCTGATGCCTTTCATGCCTCGGAACGGGCGTCGCTGCTCCAGTCGGCGCAGCCGTGCTTCTGGGGCGTGGGCAACCTGGATGTGGACGAAGCGGCGCTTGCCGAGGGGCGGATTCTCGTCCGCAGCGGGATAATGCGTTTTCAGGATGGCACCGAGGTTGTAATCGCCGCCGTGCCGGAAGACGGCAACGCCATCCTGCCAAGCCGGAGTTTCCGCGAAGCATGGACGGACCCACATATGCCGTTTACGGTGTTTGCCGGCCTCCCGCCGTTGAAACCCTATGGCAACGTCGCCGGGATTCCATCGTGCATGCGGGACGGAGGCAGGCTGATCGGATGCGATGCGGACACCTTGCCCGAAGCGCCGGGCCGTTATCTTTGTCCGAACAGCGACGACAGCATCGCCGATCGTTACGCCCTGCCCCTTGCCACGGAAAGCCGGAGGGACATGCCCGTGCGCACGCTCTATCTTTATCCCCGCCTCTTCTGGGAAAACGAAACCACCGACCGCCCGGATTGGCTGTTTCTGCCGTTGTTGCGCCTCACGGACGAAGGCTCCGGACCGCGCCCTGATCCCGCCTATGCGCCGCCTTCCCTCTATATGGAGGCCAACCCCGTGCTGCGCGGGCTCGCGCGCGGACTCGAAGCCCGGCTTGCCGCAGCCATCCGCCGCCTTGAGCCAGCCCGGCGGCGCGGACTCGATGAGCCCGCAACCTCCAGACAGCTTCTGCTCGTGAATGCGGCGCGGACGCTCTCCGAGCTGCGCCACGCGCTGGCATGGCCCGGAACCGCCCCCCATGAGCTGTTCGGGCTGCTCCGGAACGGCTTTGCGGCGGCAGCGGCCTGCGTCGGGATTGCAACGGCGGACGCCATGCCCCCCTACCGCCATGACGATCCGGCTGAAAGTTTCCGCAGCCTCGACAGTCTGTTGCGGGAGATCCTGCGCGGCCTGCTCCCGGAAACGGCGGCGGTGGTCCGCTTCCGTGCGGACGGCGAATTCCTGCGCGCCGAACTCCCCGAAGGTCTGGGCCGGACACAGGCCCTACTCGTACTCCAAACCGAAGAAACCGTTTCCTCCTTGCTCAATGAGGGACGCCTTGTGGCCGATGCTCCGGACACCCTCCCCGCCACGCTGGCCCAGGCCATCGCCGGAGTCCCGCTGCGCGAAATCCCCGCTCCGCCGGGCCTGCCGCAACGGGATGGCATCCACTATCTGGAGCCCGACGCCCGTTCGGAGCGCTGGCAGGCGGCGCTGCGTTCCGGAGCCCTCGGCGTTGCCCTCTTCCCCCTGTGCGGCCCGGCCCTACCCGGTCACCTTCGCCTGCTTTACTTGAGGAATTAAACCATGCTGCGCGACTGCTTCGGCCCGTGTTTCCGCCTGATGCTCCGTTTGCCGGATAGCCCGCCAACCGGAAGGACGGACGTGCGCCGGGAGGCGGAACGGCTGCTTGAAGAGGCTGGGCGTCTTGCGCTGCGCGGGCGCGAAGCGGCGACAGTGGAAACGGCCCGGCGCATGGTCGAAGCCTGGATGGACGAAACCGCCCTTGGCATCGCATGGGAAGGCCGCGCCGTCTGGCTGGGCAATCCACTGCAACGCCGCTGGAGGACGGGACGGCGCGGCGGGGACTGGTTTTTCGACGAAATCCGCCGCCTGTCTCCGCACAGGGCCGAAGATGCCGAGCTGGCCGAGGTCGCCCTGCGTTGCCTCGGATTCGGATTCCGAGGACATTTTTATAACGATCCCAATGGGCTCTGCCTCGAGCACCGAGCGCTTGCCGAGCGGTTCGGCTGTACGGCGGTTCCGCTTCCTTTCCCACCCGCTCCATATCTGCCAAGGGAAAACCGCCTGTTCCGGCATGTCGGGCCTCTGCTGACGGGGCTTTTCGCCGTATTGCTGCTGATCTTTTGGGGCATATGGCAACATCGGCTGAACCGGGAGTATACCGGGAGCCCACAAGTTCCCGCCGTGAGTGCGGTACATCCCGCAAGCGATAGCCCGCGAACGGGCGGCGCGCGATCCGCCGTATCCCTTTCGCCCCGACCCAGCACCATTATGCAAAAAGGACGGGAGGCTGTCGGCTCAAAGAAACAACCCATTCCCGACGTGTACGGGGAATTGCGGAATCGTCTGGCAGGGCGGACGCCGGCCCCCGCGTCGCATGACCCCGGACACCCCGGTGCGAACAACCGTAACACAACGCCGGGGAGGTCTTCATGAGTCCGTGGAAAGTCCTTGGCTGGCTGCTTGTGGCCTTGCTTTGTCTGTTGCTGACGGCGGGCGCGTACGGCTTGGCGCTCCTGTGGGGCTGGTCCCTCCCGTCCGTCTGGTGGCTGGCGGCCATTGCCGGGGCCGGGGCGGGCGTGGCGCTGATCATTTTTCTGTTCCGCACAATGCGCGACGATACGCATGAACCCGCCGCTCCCCTGCCCGTGGAGCTGCCTTCGGAGCGCCTCCCCCGCTGGCTCCTGCTCGACGGCGGGGGATTGTTTCCGCACTTGCCCGGCATTTTGGAAAGCGCGGGCCGCCCGCTTCTTTCCGATGGCGCGGCGGAAAACGCGGGATCTGTCGGATTATGGAGCACGGCGCACGCCCATTGGATCGCCGTTGATTTTTCCGCGCCGCACCTGTCCGGCGAACGTAAAGGCGACGGAGGCGAAGGCAACACGCCCGACAAGGCTCCTTCCCTTCCGATGTGGGATCAACTCCTCGACGACAAGGCCGTACGCCGTTGGCTGTCCCCGCCCGCGGGAGTCGTCCTGTGCATCGGCGCGGAGAGCCTCTCAGGGCACGGGGACGATACCGCCGCCTTCATGCGCCAGCGGCTGCTGACCGTCCGGAATCGGCTCGGCAACGCGCCCGTGTGCCTTCTCGTCACCGGGCTTGAGCACGCTCCCGGCCTGTCGCGCCTCGCACGGCATTTTGCGGCGGAAATCAGCATCGGGCGCAATGCGCTGCACGCGCCGCTCGGATGGTTCATGCCCGTCCGCAGACCGTGGACGCCCATGCCCCGATGGGCCGCTGACGGCGTACGGGAAGGCATGAACGGCCTCACCGCCGCGCTGGACAGCCTTGTCCGATGTTCCGAATCCGGAATCCCCGCGCCGGGCGGTCCCGCATTCCTTCTCGAAGGAGCCCTCCGCCAGCTTGCCTCTCCGTTGGCCTCGTTCGCGGCGGCCCTCGGGGACGGGCTCGGCGGCATTTTCTGGGCCGCATCGCCTCCCGCGCCCTCTGCCTTTCAACAGGCTACGCGCCTTTCCCCGGTTAATGCCCCCCCTACCGCTCTCCGCTCCTCGGCATCCGCACCCTTTTCGGTTCCCGGCGGCGCACCTCTTGCCGCTTCTCGGGCCAGCCAGCCCTCCGCGACCGTTCCAGGCGGCTCCCGGGTCACGCCCTCATCCGGGATTGCGGCACATCCCCTGTTCGTACGGGAGCTCCTCCTCGAAACATTGCCAGCCTCTGCCCTTCCAGCCACCGGACGGCGGGCACGGCAGCGGGCCGTCTGCTGGACCGCCGCAATCCTCTTTGCCGTCACCGCCGGGGTTGCGCTGTACCGTGGCGGGGAACGTTCCCAAACCCTTTTGCCTGACATGATCCGGTTTGAGGACCACCTTCCCCGAGCCGCTTCCATAGCGGAACTCGACGGCCTGATCGCCGAGTTCCACAAACTGGAACGCGGCTGCTCCGGGACCGTCCGGCTCTACGGCGCCCCCAAAAAACGGCTCGAACGGCTCCGTGCCGCACTCCGCGAACGCCTCACCGCATCCCTGCCGGAATCCGGTGATACCGACCGCTGGATCAACGATCTGATGATCTGGGCGGCGGCCCGGCCCGGCGTGGAGACGCTCCGGTTCCGGGCCCCGGACGGAACCGTCCTTGCCAGCGTCGATGGCGCCGCGACAGCCTCGGGGCGGAAGGCGGCGGCCCGGTTCCTCGACAACGTGTCCGCATTCGCCTCCCAATCAAACATCTTGCCAGAACAGGATACGCCGCAGCACACCGGGGCCTCGGACTCGATCACGGAGCGCGTGGAGGCGCTGCGTCTGCGTTACCGCGCCTCGACATTCGCGGCATGGTATGCGGCGGGGCAGTGCCTGCTGGACGCCGTGCAAGCCCCGGGCATAGAGCCCCGGACGCTGCTGCCGACGCGCCATGTCCCACTGACGCCGCGCGATCTGCTTGGTCCGAACGATCCCTGCTCCGCCTTCCTTGCCGCAGCCGAACGCGAACTGCGTTCCGCCGAGGGCCCGTTGCCCGTATGGGTAGCCTCATTGCGGGATATGCGCTCTGTCCGGCTGCTTACGCGGCTGCCCGGAAACGGAACCCCGCTGTCCGAAACGGCGGAACTCCTCGGGGAGCCTTCCGAAGGCGCCCGCCAAACACTCGGCAATCTGGAAACACTGTTCCGGGCCCGCACCGCGTGGACGGACTACCGCAGCGCCCTTGCCGCACTGTCCTCCGAAACGGGAACCTCCGACGGCCTCGTACGGCTGGCGCGCTCCTTATACGGCGGGGAACTGAACGGCGCTCTCCGGGCCGCCGACGACGCATGGCAAGGGCTGGCCGCCGCCCTCGAAGCACGAAACCCGGACCTGAGAAACGATCCGCTGCCCCTCTCGCTCATGCGCGCACCGTTGCTGTTCGCCGCCGGAACCGCCACAGCCGAAGCCGCCCGCAATCTTCAGCAGCGCTGGTCAACCGAAGTGGTCGGCCCTGTGGAAGGGTTACAGGACGAAGCGCTCCAACAGGCCCTCATCGGCGAGGGCGGCCTCCTATGGACATTCGTGGCGGACGCGGCGCAACCTTTCCTGCGCCCCGCAGCCTCGGGATATGCGCCGGCCTCAGCCCTCGGGATGCGCTTTCCCCTTTCCCCGGCTTTCCTCAGCCTGCTTTCCGAAACGCCGCAACACATCGCGGTCTATCCGGCATCCTACCCTGTGCGGGTGGGGTTCTCACCAGTCACGGTCAACCCAAAAGCACGGGCCTATCCCCGCGGCCTGTCCTTGCGCATGGATTGCGGCGGCGAACCTCTCCGGGCGGATGCCTACAATTACCAAGGAACCGCCCTGTTCGACTGGTCGCCGGAACAATGCGGCAACCTGACATTGGCGATCCTGTTTGACGGCTTCACGGCGGAGAAGGTCTATGACAGCCCGCTTGGATTTGCGCACTTCGTGGATCAGGCAGCCGCCGGAATCATGGAATTTACGCCAAGCGATTTTCCTACTGTCCAGCAACAACTGGAAAATCTTGGCATCGCCCGGCTGCGGACACGTTTCCGCATCGAAGGCGGCGAAGCCGTACGCGAACGGCTTCATGCGCTGCCTTCCGCTTTGATACGCAGTATACTGCATATAGAAAAATAAGTGCCCCATACAGAGCCATACCGACTACAACCTTCCCTGCCACAGCTCAGCCGCTGAACAAAATAGCGCGGGTACGCTTTGAAACGGCAGAGGAACATTGATGAAGAGTTTCCACATCCCGCTCAGACGAAGCCGCCATTTCCAAAACAGAACAGCAAACAAAAAGGCCGGAGAACTGCTTCTCCGGCCTTTCCTTCTTTGCATAAGGAAGCTTTTTAGAGGCCATTCATAAATCGTCCATTGGATGGTTGATGAGGATTCGTTCGCCGAAAAATGGAGTTTTCAGCCCATTTCCGAAGGCTTCTACGCAATTATTCCAGCACGGTTCCATTCCGGCCTTGCTGCTTGACCTGATAGAGGGCCTTGTCCGCCTTGCTGTAGAGATCCGCAAGCGAGGATGGGCCGTTTCCGAACGCGCCGCCAATGCTCAGGGTCACGGACAAAGGCTCTTCTCCCGCACGGCAATCAAGCAACCGGGCGCGCAGGGCATCCAACCTTTCACGCACGATTTCGCGTGATCTGACGCCGCGAAGAAAAATCACAAACTCGTCCCCACCCCAACGGCAGAGCACATCGCCGGACCGGAAGGATTTCCGCATGGAACTGCCCATGTATTGCAGGACCGAGTCCCCCGCGAGGTGCCCGAAGCGATCGTTCACGCTCTTGAAATAGTCGATGTCGAGCAACAGAAAACAATAGCTGGAGGAAGCCCCCACCAAGTCCAAATGCTCGGAAATGAGCTTTTCCGCCGCAGCCCGGTTGAGCAACCCGGTAAGCTTGTCGTGGCGGCTGGTGAGCATGAGCTGGCGGTTCGCTTCCTCAATCTTGCGGATGGAGGTCATGTCCTGTGCGAAGAGCAGCACGTATTCGCCCCGCAGATCAAGAGTATCCTTGACCAGGGTGCTCCTGATGAGCAGTTCGTGCCGGCCGTCCTCATAGATGACATTGCAGAACATGGAGACGGTCCCGCCACCGTTCTCCTTGATACGCGCCACCAGGTTATCAAGGGCAAAATACTGTATGTAGTTTTCCCGCTCCTCCGGGACGACCACATTTTCCGCAAACCAGCGAATCTGTTCCTTGAAGGTCTGCTGCGGCAGCATCTCCCCGTTGCCCGCGCCGATGACGGTTGTGCTCATGCCTGTCCGAACATCCACAGTCATGAAATTCTCGCACAGGTTGGACACAATAAAATTGATGCAGCTGTTCTTGAGCGCAAGGATGTTGGCGTCGCGGATTTGTTCCATCACCTCATCGGTTTCATCCCGCAACGCCGCAAGAATATGCTTTTCGTCACCCGGCAGAAATTTGAGGTTCCGGCACAGACAAATCCCGTCGTCGCGCCGGATGCGGTACTGGACAACGGCCTTCTCCACCGAATCGACCAGCTTCAAAATGCGATCACGCTCCGTATGGCGCCGGAAGAACTCGCGCTCCTCTGGCAATACGTACTTTGCAAGAACCTCCATGCCCTCTTCATACGTCCCTTCGGAGGGGACCACATTGAACAATTTCTTACTCAGCACGAGCGTATGGTACTGCCCATTCTCACGATTGAAAACGAAGACGGCATCATAATCGCGGAGCAACAGGGACTTGGAAAAATCTTCCATAAAAAAGCACCTTGCCCGGCAACCTCAACCAAACAT
>NBJMR02800__coassemble_1839_pt1 | contig 21492 bp, 18 predicted proteins | sample NBJMR02800__metabat2_high_PE_022 | metagenome-assembled genome bin NBJMR02800
AGGCGGAAAAATACAATTCATCAATCGACTGTTTCATTAATCAATTTACGTTTTCGAAAGGAAAATCAATTTTTATTTATGAAAAAAATAAAAAAGATCTATTTGACTTTCTTTTTAGATAAAACTAAAAATAGCCTCATGAGGAAAACGCAAGGCGGAAAAAGCCGATGTTTCCTTTATCGCGTCACGTTGGACTGGCTTTATGAATTGGTTTTCTGGTTTGAAGAACAAAGGAATGTTGAGTTGATGGTGGCATTGAGAACATGAATTCCTGAAGAAGGGGCATCACATGGCCAAATTTCTGGAATATCAGGGCAAGGAATGGCTCGCGAAAGGCGGGATGCCCGTCCCAAAAGGGCGAGTGGCATCTTCTCCTGAAGAAGCGGAGGAAGCCGCCCGCTGGATCGGCGGCCCCGTAGCCGTCAAGGGGCAGGTACAGGCTGGCGGGCGCGGCAAGGCCGGGATCGTCAAGCTGGCCGATACGCCCGAGGAAGCGCGTGCCCTCGCTGAAGAAATCCTCGCCAAGACCGTAAAGGGGCTTCCGGTCGAGAAAGTCCTCATCGAAGAAAAACTGGACATCAGGAAAGAGTATTACTGTTCATTCGTCATCAACAACGCCCGCGAAGCCCGCTGCCCCATGCTGATGTTCAGCACGGAAGGCGGCATGGACATCGAAAGCGTTGACGAAAGCTTGCTGTTCAGGCTGAACATCGATCCGCAGTATGGCCTCCGGTCCTACGACGCCATCGATGTCTGCACCCAGGCCGGGATTGCTCCGGCAGACCTCTCCAAGTTCGCCTCTTTCCTCACCAAACTGTCCAAGCTCTACAAGAAGTACGACTGCCAGACGCTTGAAATCAATCCCTTCGTGATGACCGGGGACGGCAGCCTCTATTGTGCCGACTGCAAGATGGAGATCGACAACAGCGCCGTGTTCCGTCACCCCGATTTCGGGATCAAGATCGCCCGCGACCTGCCCGGCCAGCCCACGGATCTGGACGTCATCGGCTGGGGCATCGAAGAAACCGACGCCCGCGGCACCGGCTTCCTCATGAACATGGGCTACGATGAAGTGAGCCCCGGCTACGTGGGCTACCATCCCATCGGCGGCGGCTCCGCCATGATGGGCCTCGACGCGCTGAACGCCGTGGGCCTCAAGGCCGCCAACTACGCCGACACCAGCGGCAACCCCGTTGCTGCCAAGATTTACCGCGTCGCCAAGGCGACCCTCTCCCAGCCCAACATTGAAGGGTATCTGCTCGGCGGCTTCATGATGGCGAATCAGGAGCAGTGGCACCACGCCCACGCGCTGGTCAAGGTGCTGCGCGAGATGCTGCCCAAGAAGCCCGGCTTCCCCTGCGTGCTGCTGCTGTGCGGCAACCGTGAAGACGAATCCCTCGAGATACTGCGTACCGGCCTCGCCGACATGATGACCCCGGACGGCATCGGCAGGCGCATCGAGATCTACGGGCGGGAACACGTCACGGACACGAAGTTCATCGGCGAACGGCTGCTTGCTCTGTGCAAGGAATACAGCGCTGAGAAAACGTCTCAGAAGGCAGGGTAGATCCTTGGAAATCAAAGAAAAATCCTCGACTGTCTCGATCGATGTCAGCAAGTGCCTCTCCTGCGAGACCAAGGCGTGCGTCGCCGCCTGTAAAAAATATGCGCGGGGCATCCTTGAATTGAAGGACGGCGTGCCCTCGGTCGAGCATCTGACGGCGGAAGAAGTGCTCCGTCTCGGCACGGAATGCCTTGCCTGTGAATTCGCCTGTACCTTCCACGGCAACAAGGCCATCACCATCGATGTCCCTGTCGCCGGGCTGCCGGAATATCTGGCCAAGCGCGGATTGGCCTGACGCCTCGCGTCGGGTCGGGCAACCATCTTTGACCAAAAGGATTGGGGTATGGGCATACTGATCAACAAGAATACGAAAGTGGTCGTTCAGGGCATCACGGGCCGTGAAGGGTCCGTGCGCACGAAATACATGAAAAGCTACGGAACCCATGTCGTCGGCGGTACCAGCCCCGGCAAGAAGGGCTCCGACGTTCACGGCGTTCCGGTCTACAACACGGTGAAGGAAATCGCCCGCGAACACGGCGAGATCGACTTCAGCGTCATCTTCGTGCCCGGGCATGTGCTCAAGACTGCGGTCATGGAGGCGGCGGATGCGGGCGTCAAGAACGTGATCCCCTGCGTGGAAGGCACCCCCATCCACGACATCATGGAGATGATCGCCTACTGCAAGGCCAAGGGGACCCGCCTGCTCGGGCCCGGCTCCATCGGGATCATCACGCCGGGAGAAGCCGTGGTCGGCTGGCTCGGCGGCAATGTGGAATGGGCCAATACCTTCTTCAAAAGAGGGTCCATCGGCGTGTTCTCGCGCAGCGGCGGCCAGTCGGGAACCATCCCGTGGGTGCTCCGCGAAGGCGGCTTCGGCGTGAGCACGGTCATCCATACCGGCACGGAACCGGTTCTCGGCACCTCGATGGCGGATCTGCTTCCGCTGTTCGAGGAAGATCCCGAAACCGAAGGCGTGGCGGTTTATGCCGAAATAGGTGGTTCGCAGGAAGAGGAGTGCGCCGAGGTCATCGCCTCCGGGAAATTCACCAAGCCTTTCGTGGTGTACGTTTCCGGCGCATGGGCCCCCGAAGGCCAGCGCTTCTCCCATGCATCCAATATCGTGGAGCGCGGTCGCGGTTCGGCCAAGAGCAAAATGGACGCGATCACGAAAGCCGGGGGGTACGTCGCCATGACGCCTACCGACATCCCGGTCATCCTGCACGAGAAATTGAAGAAATAGCTTCGGTCCGATTGGTATCTTTTCAACCAACTTTTTTCCTCAAAGGAGAATTCCCATGGCCGTTATGCGTTCCATCATGTATGTTCCCGGCAATAACCCCAAGATGGTTGAAAAAGCTCCCAGCATCCCCGCCGACATCATTACCCTCGACCTCGAAGACTCCGTGCCCCCGTCCGAAAAGGAAGCGGCCCGCAAGCTCGTTGCCGAAAAGCTTAAATACGCCGGTTCCGGCGGCGCTCAGGTGTACGTCCGCATCAACAACTGGGAAACCGAAATGACCAACGACGACCTCGAAGCCGTCGTGTGGGAAGGCCTTGATGGCGTGACCCTCGCCAAGACCGGCCATCCGGATGACGTCAAGCGTCTTGACTGGAAGCTCGAAGAACTGGAACGCCGCCGCGGTATCCCGGTCGGGACCGTGAAGATCTCCATGCTGCTCGAAACCGCCAAGGGCATCATGAACGCCTATGAATGCTGCATGGCCAGTTCCCGCAATGTGAACGCCATCTTCGGCGCCGTGGACTACTGCCGCGACATGCGCGTGAAGCTGACCTCCGAAGCCGTCGAACAGATGTGGGGCCGCGCCAAGATGGCCATCGCCGCCCGCGCCGCCGGCATCGTCGCCATCGACGCCCCGTTCGTGGCCTATCAGGATATCCCGGCTTTCGAACGCAACGTGATGGAAGGCAAGCAGATGGGCTATGAAGGCCGCATGATCATCCATCCCAGCCAGGTGGAACCCTCCAACCGCCTCTACGCTCCCGATCCCGCCGACGTGGAATGGGCCAACGGCGTTGTGAAGGTGTTTGAGGAAGAGGGGCTCGCCAAGGGCAAGGCCGCCGTTTCCTACCTCGGCAAGATGGTCGATACCCCGGTGTATCTCAACGCGAAGGACATTTTGGCCGCTCAGGCCGAAATCGACGCCAAGGTAAAAAAATAGGTTGTTACGCGGGGCATGCCCGTCGGACATGCCCCGCCCCTTGACGGTTTGAAAGGACGTTTTGGGCGTTGCGGCGCGACAAGCGGGTTTGCCCGTTCCGGCACCTTCGCGTGCAGGGATGGGCCGCCTCCGGAAGCAGGTGTTTTTCCGGGGAGGCGGGGGCCTCCTTCGGGACTGCGCCGGATTCCCGGAACGTCTCTTCATACCGTCAAGGCCGGTTCACAGCGACAGTCCGTTTCCTCTGTTCATGACTCCCTGATACGTTCGCGCTTTCCGGCAGGATCGGAAAGGGCTGCGGAATTGCTCCCTTATTTTTCAAGATCTCGGATCATGCCCTGTACGGGAGATCCGCTCTCCGAACACAAAGGTGTAACGCCGTGGGGGACGGTGCTCTGTTGTCGTACCCTTTTTTCGGCGCTCCGCCGTTACCCTAATGAAGAGGCTCCCCATGTCACGTATCAAAAATCTCCGTGAAGAAGCTCTGGCCCTGCATAAGGACAACGTCGGCAAGATCGACATCCGGATCAAGGTTCCCGCGCGCGACAACGATGACCTGACGCTTGCCTATTCGCCCGGTGTGGCCGAGCCGTGCAAGGAAATCAACAAAGATCCCGCCATGCTCGACGTCTACACCAACCATTCGAATTTCGTGTGCGTGGTGTCCAACGGGACCGCCGTGCTTGGGCTCGGCGACATCGGCGCGGGTGCCGCCATGCCGGTCATGGAAGGCAAATCTTTGCTGTTCAAGCGGTTTGGCGACGTGGACGCCTTCCCGCTGTGCGTGGACACCAAGGATACCGCCAAGATTGTCGAGCTGGTGGAGCTTGTGGCCCCCACGTTCGGCGGCGTGAACCTTGAGGACATCAAGGCCCCCGAGTGCTTCGAGATCGAGGACAGCCTGAAGGCGCGCGGCGTCTTTAAAGGCCCTATCTTTCATGACGACCAGCACGGGACCGCCGTGGTGACGCTTGCGGGCCTCCTCAATGCCCTCAAGGTTGTGGGCAAGAACATCGAGGACATCAAAGTCGTGACCAGCGGCGCGGGCGCTGCCGGAACGGCGATCATCAAGCTGCTCATGGCCGTCGGGCTTAAGAACGTCATCATGTGCGACTCCAAGGGCCCCATTTGGGAAGGCCGTCCCGAGGGCATGAACAAGTATAAGGAGGCCATCGCCAAGGCGACCAATCCCGACAAGGTGAAGGGCACGCTTGCCGACGCCATCAAGGGGGCGGACGTGTTCATCGGCGTTTCCGTGCCGGATTCTCTGAATGAGGACATGATCCGCAGTATGGCGAAAGACCCCATCATCTTCGCGCAGGCCAACCCCATTCCGGAAATCTGGCCCATTGAGCGCGCGACGCAGGCCGGAGCGAAGGTTGTGGCCACGGGCCGTTCCGACATCAAGAATCAGATCAACAACGTGCTGGCCTTCCCCGGCATCTTCCGCGGCGCCATTGACGTGCGCGCCACCGACATCAACGACGCCATGAAGATCGCCGCCGCCCACGCCATCGCGGATCTGGTTACGCCCGAAAAGCTCAGCCCGGACTACATCATCCCGCCCGCGACGGATCCCGACGTCGCGCCCGCCGTTGCCGCTGCCACGGCGCGGGCCGCTATCGAAAGCGGCATCGCCCGTAATCCCGTAGACCCGCAGTCCGTGGCGGAAAACCTCCGCAAGCGCCTGTCGTAACCGGCCTGAACCCTTTCCTTTACGTTCAACCTTTGGAGTTCATCAATGCCTAGCGCTTCTCTCATAAAGGAATTTGAACAGCTTGTCGGCAAGGAAAACGTCTTCAGCAGCGAGGCGGATCGCCAGAGTTACGCGTATGACGCGGCGGTTTTGAAGCCCATGATCCCCAGCCTTGTGGTGCGCCCCACCGAGGTGGAACAACTCGGGCAGGTGGTGAAACGCTGCTACGAGGAAGGCATCCCCATGACCGTTCGCGGTTCGGGCACGAACCTTACCGGCGGCACCATCCCGGACTGTTCCGACACCATCGTCATTCTGACGACGGGATTGAACAAGATCCTTGAAATCAACACGGAGGATCTGTACGCCACCGTGCAGCCCGGCGTGATCACGGCGAAATTCGCCGCCGCCGTGGCCGCCAAGGGCTTGTTCTATCCTCCGGATCCCGGCTCCATGTCCGTGTCCACCATCGGCGGCAACGTCGCAGAAAGCTCAGGCGGCCTGCGCGGCCTCAAGTACGGCACGACCAAAGATTACGTCATGGGCATGGAAGTCTTCGCCAACACCGGTGATCTGGTGAAGACGGGCTCCCGCACCGTGAAATGCGCCACGGGCTACAACATTGCGCCGCTGCTGGTGGGTTCCGAAGGCACCCTCGCGGTCACGAGCAAGGTTACGCTCAAGCTCATTCCGCCGCCGAAGGCTTCCAAGGCCATGATGGCCCTGTTCAAGGACATGGACGGCGCGTCACAGGCCGTCGCCGGGATCATCGCGGCCCATGTGGTGCCCTGCACGCTGGAATTCCTTGACCACGCCTCGATCAACTACATTGAAGACTACGTGAAAATCGGCCTCCCCCGTGATGCCGGGGCCATGCTGCTCATCGAGGTGGACGGCCACCCCGCGCAGGTCGAGGACGAAGCCGTGATCGTGGAAAAGGTGCTGCGCGACAACAGCGCCACGGAAATCGTGGTCGCCCGCGACGCCGTGGAAAAGAGCCGGATTTGGGAAGCCCGCCGCGTGGCCATTCCCGCGCTGGCCCGCTGCCGTCCCACGCTGATGCTGGAAGACGCCACGGTGCCGCGCTCCAAGATCCCGGCCATGATCAAGGCCCTCGACGAGATCGCCGCCCGCCACAACGTCACCATCGCCACCTTCGGCCATGCCGGTGACGGCAATCTGCATCCGTCCATCCTCTGCGACCGCCGCGACAAGGAAGAGTTCTCGCGCGTGGAACGGGCTGTGGACGACCTCTTCAACGCCGCGTTGGAGCTTGGCGGCACGCTGTCCGGCGAGCACGGCATCGGCACCGCCAAAATCAAATGGCTGGAACAGGAAACCTCCCACGGGACGATCATGTTCTCGCGGCGCCTGCGTAAGGCGTTTGATCCGAAGGGGTTGTTCAACCCGAGCAAGATCGTGGGATTCGGGGACTAGCTGTAGGAAGGGAACGGGAGGAGGGCTTTGGAAAGCGGGCTTCTCCCGGCCCTTCAAAGGATTTGAACGGCAGGGGAGGCGGCATGAAGGGGGTGGCCGAACGGCGCTTTCGCTGCTCCGTGGCCAATGACAGGGGGCCCTGCCGTTTCCTCTCCGGTCAACTTTCCGAATCCGGCACAGAACCGCCCGCGCCTTGAAGGAAGCGGGCGACCACCCCCGGCGGGCGTCCGGGAAAGGGACTGATTCATGGATGAGATTTCAAGTCTTGCCAAGTCGTTGATGGTTCTGGACGACAAACTGGCTTCCTGTATGAAATGCGGTTTCTGTCAGGCCTTCTGTCCGGTTTTCGACACCACCGGGAAGGAAGGGGACGTGACCCGCGGCAAAATCGCGCTGGTCGAGAATCTGGCGCATCTCATCATTCAGGACCCGGAAGCGGTGAACGAAAAGCTGTCCCGCTGCCTGCTGTGCGGCGGGTGCCAGTTCAGCTGCCCTTCCGGCGTGCCGACGCTGGAAATCTTTATGGAAGCGCGGGCCATCGTCACGGCCTATCTGGGATTGTCCCCGGTCAAGAAGGCCATTTTCAGAAAGCTTCTTCCCAACCCGCGCGTGGTGGATACGCTCCTGCGCGCCGGTTCGCCGTTCCAGAAACTGCTCTTGAAAGATGAGCAAAATCCCCAGAAAACCGCCTGCGCGCCGCTGCTCAAGAGCCTGTTCGGGGATCGGCACATGCCGCTGCTGGCGGACAAGCCTCTGCGTTCCAAGGTTGGGAAGGTGGACAGGCCCGCCGGAAAGAGCGGCCTGCGCGTCGCGTTCTTCCCCGGCTGTATGGGCGACAAGATTTATACCGGCGTGTCGGAAGCCTGCCTCAAGGTTTTTGAGCACCACGGTGTCGGGGTGTTCCTGTCCGACAACTTTGCCTGCTGCGGCATCCCCGCGCTGGTGTCCGGCGACCGCGAGGGTGTTGAAAAGATGATCGAGCATAACCTCGGCATCCTTTCGCGGACCCACTTCGACTACATTGTGACGCCGTGCTCGTCCTGCACGATGACCATCAAGGAATACTGGCCCGAGATGTCGCGGAATTTGCCCGCTTCGGTGCAGGAAACCGCCAAGAAGTTTGGCGCCAAGGCCATAGACATCAACGCGTTCCTCGTGGACGTGTTGGGCGTGCACCCCGAAGGGCCCGCCAAGGGTGGCCTGAAGGTGACGTACCACGAATCCTGCCACCTGAAGAAATCCCTCGGCGTCAGCAAGCAGCCGCGTGAGCTTATCAACATGAACAAGAACTGCGAACTGGTGGAAATGGTGGAGCCTGATCGCTGCTGCGGTTGCGGCGGCAGCTTCACGCTGACCCACTACGACATTTCGCAGCAGATCGGCCAGAAGAAGCGTGACAGCATCGTTGCCACAGGGGCCGACGTCGTCGCCACAGGGTGCCCGGCGTGCATGATGCAGCTGTCCGACATGCTGGCACGGAACGGCGACCGCGCACGGGTCAGGCACACCATCGAGCTGTACGCCGACACACTGTAACCATTGCCTCCCACTCCCTGCTGAAGGCGCTCTCCGTGAACGGACGGGGGCGCCTTTTTTTGCGGCCGATGATATAAGCGGGGTTCGGTTCCGGACCCCGGCAAACGCGTCGCCTCTGCACACCGCGAGATACGGGCTGATCCGCCAGTACGGTTCGCGTCTTGCCCCGGCGGCTTTCCGCGCAACGTGGATGGTTAGGGGTTGCGCGGGGTGGGACTGCTTGTCGTCTCGAAGACGGGCTTCTTGCGTCCGGGAAGCAGGCTGTCGCCGTCGTCCTTGCGGAGGAGCATGAAAACGAAGGCGGCCATCATGGTGATCCCGCCGATGGTGATGAACGTATAGTGGAAATGATCGAGCAGCGTCCCCGAGGCGAACGAGTTGTAGAACCGAAGCACCACGGTGCTGCTCGCCACGCCGAAGCTGATGGAAAGCTGCTGGGTTACGGAGAGCAAGCCGTTTCCGGTGCTGGCGTCTTCGGTGGAAAGGTCTCCGAGGGTGATGCTGTTCATGGCCGTGAATTGGGTGGACATGGCCATGCCGAGCATGAACAGGGGGAGAATGAGCATCCACAGGGGCAGGGTGGGCGTCTGGAGGGCGAACTGGGCAATCATGAGGCCGATGCAGACGGTGACGCCCGTGAGGGTCACCCGGTAGCCGAACCGGTTGAGGATCTTCATGGCGAAAGTTTTGGCGGTGATGGAGCCTATGGCCGTGGGAGCCATCATGGCCCCGGCCACCAGAGCGGGGTACCCGAGCCCGACCTGGAGCATGAGCGGCATGAGGAACGGTACACAGCCCGTACCGAGGCGGGACAGGATATTCCCGCCGATGCCCACGGAGAAGGTGCGCGTGCGGAAAACCGACAGCCTGATAAGAGGGGAGGGATGCCGCCGGGCATGGCGGATGTACAGTCCGAGCAGGGCTATGCCGCTGATGAGCAGTACGGGAGGGAGAAAATCGGGGCCGACCCTGTCGCCGAAGACTTCAAGGCCGCTGGAAAAGGAAACGAGGCTCAGGCCGAACAGGAAAAAGCCCATCCAGTCGAAGGGGCGGCGCGGAGCCGTGAAATCCGGCATGATGTGGTAGGCGTAGAGGATGCCGATGAGCCCGATGGGGATGTTGATCAGGAAGATCCAGTGCCATGTGGCATACGTCACCAGCCAGCCGCCGAGCAGAGGGCCGACCACGGGGCCGACGAGGCCGGGAATGCTGATGAAGTTGAGTACGGCGACCAGCTCGGTGCGCGGGTAAGCCCGGAGCACGGCGAGGCGCGCCACAGGCATCATCATGGCTCCCCCGATACCCTGCAGCACCCGCGAGGCGACGAGCATGGGAAGCGAGGTGGACAGGGCGCAGAGCAGGGAACCCAGAATGAAGAAGTTCACGGCGGAGATGAAGACGCGCCGTGTCCCGAACCGGTCGGCCAGCCAGCCGCTCACGGGGATGAGCATGGCGACGGTGAGGGTATAGCCCACCACGGCGAGCTGCATGGCCAGCGGGGAACGGTCGAGGCTGCGCGCCACGGCGGGGAGTGCCGTGTTAAGAATGGTGGCGTCCAGTGCCTGCATAAAAAAGGCGGCCGCCGCGATGGCAGGCAGTCCAACCAGTTTGTGTAAGGAAAAGGTCATAACGTACGCTGCCTTGTCTTCACAGTTCGCGCTGTGGGTGTCCGATGGTCCGGAAATATGCTCGCTTTCGTTTGTATCCCTTTTACATAGCGAGAAAAGATGTTGCCTTCAAGCTGTTCCGGGAGGTATCTGTAGCCCCTTCTTATCGCTTCCGTTCTTCTTCCGGAGGGGGCTGGTTCCTGAGGAACGCGCCCTTTTCCCCTTGAATATAGGAATGGCCCGGAGCCGAAGCGCGGTTCGGAGGAGAAGGGGAAGGCCCTTTCGCGTGAGGCAACCCGCGCCGCACTCCATTGGCTGCATACGATGGGCGAAGATGCTCCCGCGTAGGGAAAACCGATAGATGCTACATGCCCAAGGCGGCGCTCAACCTGATTTTTTTGTGCGTATGGAGCGAGGCGTACGCGGGGATGCCGGATGGGGCGGCGGGCTTTTTTTATGTACCTTTGGCGAGGGTTGGCGATACCCTAAGGAGGGATGAATGTTTTTTGACGCGGCAAGTGTTGTGGCGGCGCATGGTTGGAAGAGCCCCGCCAGTTTTGGCGGACGGCAGGCCCGCTGCATATATGGACCTATCGCCTGTTTTAGAGGATACTCGCTCCCCTCTATCGTTTTTGTAACCGGGATGCCCCACAGGGGAAAGCAGTCCGTGCGGCATGGAGATCCGATGCCGCCGGAGAAATTTCACCCCAAAACCTGCCGTGATGCAGGAACAAACGGGAGAAGGCATGGGTTCTCAAGGCAATGTTTTGGGCGGCACGATGATCATCGCCGGGACGGCTATCGGCGCCGGGATGCTGGCGCTGCCGATGATTTCGGCGGGCATGTGGATTTACTGGTCCCTATTGCTGATGGTCCTTACGTGGATGTTGATGCTGCGTGCGAGCCAGGCGATTCTGGAAGTGAATCTGCATTACGAGCCGGGCAGCAGCTTCCACACGCTCGTTCAGGATACGCTCGGTCCAGTCTGGAGCACGATCAACGGGCTTGCCGTGGCCTTCGTCCTGTATATTCTGGTGTATGCCTATGTCAGCGGCGGCGGGTCCACCGTGCAGCAGACCGTCATGGCGGTGACGGGCAACGATCCCGGGATGATGGGCTCGAGCCTGTTTTTCTCGCTGATCCTCATGGCCTGTGTCTGGTGGAGTACCCGGTTCGTGGACCGGCTTTCGGTTATCCTGATGGGCGGCATGGTGTTGACCTTCATCCTGTCCATGACCGGTATGCTGTCGCAGATCCGTTTGCCCGTACTGCTTGACCTGGGCGAAAACGGTTCCGGCGGCGGGGCGGTCATTTTCATTTGGTGCGCGCTTTCCACCTACCTCACCTCGTTCTGTTTCCACGCCTCCGTGCCCAGTCTGGTCAAGTATTTCGGCAAAAGGCCGGCCGACATCAACAAGTGCCTGCGCTATGGTACGCTGATTGCCCTTGTCTGTTATGTGGCGTGGATTGTGGCCGCCGACGGGATCATCTCGCGCGGGCAGTTCAAGGCCGTCATCGCCGCGGGCGGCAATGTCGGGGACCTCATCCGTGCAGCCGGTTCCGGTATCGACAGCAGCTTCATCCTCCGCATGTTGGAGGCGTTTTCCTTCTTCGCGGTGGCAACCTCGTTCCTTGGCGCGGGGCTCGGACTTTTCGACTACATGGCCGACCTGTGCAAGTTCGATGACTCCGTCATGGGCAGGGCCAAAACGACCCTCGTGACCTTCCTGCCGCCCCTGCTCGGCGGGCTCATCAAGCCGGACGGCTTCCTCGCCGCCATCGGATGGGCGGGCCTCGCCGCAACCATCTGGTCGGTCATCGTCCCGGCCCTCATGCTGCGGGCCAGCCGCAAGAAGTTCCCGGCGGCGGCCTATAGCGCCCCGGGCGGCTCTTTGACCATTTATGTCCTGCTTGTATACGGCTGTATTACCGCCGTGTGCCATATCCTTTTCGTGCTGCACTATCTGCCCATGTACGAATAGGGCTTCCGCATATCCGTTTTTCGTCCTCCCGTTCGGTCGATCGGGAGGACTTTTTTATGGGTGCCGTGGACGTTTTCAGGGATGCGCGGCCTGTCTGTCTGGCATAAGCCTTGTTGGAAAAGCCTTGCTTCTCGGAAATAAATGATCTAATAGTCTGCTGTCAGTAACTATTACTAAATACCGCTTTCCGAATAGGGCGGTTCAGAGAGGAGCAGGCATGAGTGATATTCTGTTGTGGATGCATCCGTTGATGCAGGTATGCGCCGCCGTTCTCGGGGTATGGGCCATGTGGCAGGGGCTGAAGCGGGTGGCGATGCTGCTTGGCAAGAAGACGCTTTTCCCGTGGAAGCAGCATGTAAAGCTCGGGACGTTGGCCCTCGTTTTATGGATTCTTGGGGCGCTCGGTTTTTATGTGACGCTGGATTTGTTCGGCAGCACACACATTACCGGACTGCACGCCGAACTGGCGTGGCCGATCATCGGGCTGGCCATCCTTGGGCTGATCACCGGGTACATCATGAACCGCTACAAGAAGAAGCGGAAGATCCTGCCCCTCATCCACGGGACCATCAATGTCCTTCTGATCATTCTTGTCGCCGTGGAATGCTATACCGGCGTACAGGTGTGGAAAGATTTTTCGTAAGACGGGAAGCGGGGGAGAGAGGCAAAGACGGCCCGTTCCCCGTACCTTCTTTGTTCTGGCAGGCGAGAGCCTCCGGTGAAGAGCCGGATAACCGAGCGGCCCTGAAATCCAAGGATTTCAGGGCTGCTCGGTTGTGAAACCGTGTAAGCTTACAGGCGGCGTTCCAGGATGGTCTTGATGTCGTCGGAAGTCATCGCCGCGGGATTGTTGGCGAATACGGCTGGCATACTGTCCAGTGCCGTGCGGGACAGCCAGTCGAGCTGGCTTTCCCGCACGCCGAGATCGGACAGGGTGAAGGCGATCCCCAGCGTTTTCAGAAGGGCGTCCACCTGCTCGACGGCGCGCAGCGAGGCTTCCTCTTCCGTAAGGCCGGAAGTCTCCGCGCCCAGAAGCCGGGCCAGTTCGGCAAAATCCGCTTGCGCGTGGGGGCGCATGAACCGCATGTATTCCGGGTAAATGGCGGCAAGCCCTTCGCCGTGCGCGACGTTGAGCAGTCCGCTGATCGGATGTTCGATGCCGTGCGGGGCGGTACAGCCCGCGTTGCCTATGGCGATGCCCGCGAACGTGCTCCCCAGCGCCACCCGTTCCCATGTTTCGAGATCGGAGGGGCTGGCCTGTACCTTGGGCAGGCCTTCGCTCAGCCAGAGGATTGCCTGACGCGAATACAGCTTGCTGAACGGATTGGCGCGGACGGAGAGGAACGACTCGATGGCGTGGGCCAGCGCGTCGAAGCCGGGCCCCGCGATGCCCCTGCTGGAGAGCGTGGTCATGAGCTCCGGATCGACGATGCTTTCCTTGGGATACAGGGCGGGCAGGGCGAATCCCTTCTTCACATGGTCCGTGTCGGTGAACACGGCGGTCCAGTTGCCCTCGCTGCCCGTCCCCGCCGTGGTGGCGATGAGCAGGATGGGCAGGGCCTGCCCGCCCTGTTTGCGCCCGTAAATGTACTCGAAGATCGGCGCGTCGTTGTAATAGGCGAAGGCGATGCCCTTGCTTGCGTCCATGACGCTGCCGCCGCCGATCCCGATGACCATGTCGCACCCGTTGTCGCGGGCCGCCTGAGCACCCTCGGCCGCCATGGAGCCCAACGGGTTGGGACGGATGCCGTTGTAGTGCGCCCAGCCGAGCCCGGCGGCTTCCAGCGAAGCGCCCGCTTCTTCGGCGAGCGCCCGGGAGTGCGCGCTGCCGGTGGTGACGATGAGCGCCTTTTTCCCGTATTTCGCGGCCAGCGCCCCGATCTGGCGGCGCATACCGGGGCCGGAATGGATGCTGACGGGGTTGTGGAAGTGGCAATGCATGGGAATCCCCTCCTTACGTCGGTTCGATCGCGTCCGGGTTAGTTCTTCGCGCCCTTCAACTGCCACATCCAGCTGTCGCGGACCATGTCGTCGAGGGTTTTCACGGCTTTCCAGCCCAGCTCCTCAAACGCCTTGGACGGATCGGCGTAGCAGCTCGCCACGTCGCCGGGACGTCTGGCAACGATGCGGTAGGGTACGCTTACACCGTTGACGGCTTCGAAGCGGTGGACCATTTCGAGGACGCTGGTTCCGTTGCCCGTGCCGAGGTTGTGGATGATGCAGCCGGGTTTTGTTTCCAGCTTTTTCAGTGCGGCGATGTGCCCTAAGATGAGGTCGGTCACATGGATGTAGTCGCGCACGCCCGTGCCGTCCGGCGTGTCGTAGTCGTCGCCGAACACCTGCAATTCCTTGCGGATGCCCGCCGCCGTCTGGCAAACGAACGGCATGAGGTTGTTGGGGATGCCGTTGGGGTTTTCGCCGATGAGCCCGGACTCGTGCGCGCCGACCGGGTTGAAGTAGCGCAGGATGGAGACGTTGAACTCGGGATGCGCCAGCGCCACGTCACGGATGGTCTCTTCGATGTACAGCTTGGTGCGGCCGTAGGGATTGACCGCGCTGAGGGGATGGTCCTCGGTGAGGGGGAGGAAGTGGGGCACGCCGTACACCGTGGCGGACGAGCTGAAGACGAGGGCGCTACCGTGCTTGAGGCACATTTCAAGAATGGTCAGCGCGGAGTCATAGTTGTTGCGGTAGTACATGAGCGGGTGCGCCACGGATTCGCCTACGGCCTTGTGCCCTGCGAAGTGGATGACCGCGTCGATCTGGTATTCGGCGAACAAGGCGCGCATGGCGGCGACGTCGCCCGCGTCGGCCTTGATGAAGGGGATTTCTTTGCCGCAAATTTCCTTCACGGCGAGGAGGACGGACGGATTGCTGTTGTGGAGGTTGTCCACGCACAGGGGCTCGTAGCCCTGCTTGACGAGCTCCACAAGCATGTGCGTGCCGAGATAGCCGGTTCCGCCGGTGACGAGAATCTTACCCATATTGTTTTTCTCCTAACGCCCGGTCTGTCCGGGCTGAATCTCTCTTGCTGCTTAATCCAGCCGGGCGATCCGCGCAAGAGCCGGCGGTGGGGTTCTGCCGGCGATTGGGTGACGTTTGCACAACAACATATCGGAAAAGGTGTTTTGCCATAGGAGGATAAGGAGGGCCAAAGCGAGATGCCATTGCCGATGACAGCATTGGGGCGCTGCCCGCTTTGCCAATCCATTTTCTTTATTGGAGAAGATGTTCCGGCAGCGCCGGGGCCGATACGCCCCGGCCGCCGGTTGAAGGGACAGGGGGCCAAGCGGTAGGGGCTTTCCTGCGGATTTTCGTTTTGGAGCCGCGCTTGTCAGGGATATCCGAACGCGTATAAGGAAAAAACTTTCCGGATACAGCAACAAACAGTGAGAGAGCCATGAAACTGCAAGGGAAAACAGCCATCATCACCGGAGCGGCCAAAGGCATCGGCGCTGCCGCCGCCCGCCGTTTCGCCGCCGAAGGCGCTCGGATCGTCTTGGCCGACAAGGATGAAGCCAATGGGCATGAGGTAGCAAAAGCCATTGTCAAAGAGGGAGGCCAAGCTGCATTCTGCCTGTGCGATGTGGGGAATGAAGCCGATGTGCAGGCGGCCTTGGACACGGCGGCCCGTACATACGGGAAGCTGGACATTGTGGTGAACAATGCCGGATGGCAGCTCAACAAGACGCTTTTGGAAACGACGGCTGAAGAATTCAACGCCGTACTGAATACGAATCTGACCAGCATGTTCCTGTTCACGAAAGGGGCGGCGAATATGTTCATTGCCCAGAAGACGGGCGGGGCCATCGTCAACGTCTGCTCGACCTTCGCGGTGGTGGGATCTCCGGGATACGTCGCCTACCATGCTTCCAAGGGCGGGGTGGCCTCGTTTACGCGGGCGGCGGCGATTTCCCTGATGCCGCACAATATCCGCGTCAACGCCGTCGGCCCCGGGACCACGGAAACCCCCGGATTGCACGATGGCGCAAGGGATACCGGCGACGAGGCCAAAGGTATGGCGAGCTTTCTGGCCCTGCAGCCGCTCAAGCGTTTCGGCAAACCGGAGGAAATCGCCTCGGTGATCGCCTTCCTTGCCAGCGATGAAGCCAGTTTCGTCACGGGAGCGTTGTGGATGGCTGACGGAGGCTATACCATCGTGTAGGGCCGCTTCGGCGTTTCCTCTTCCGGAAATCCCGCTTGCGCGGAACAACGGGATGGGGAGGGGGGCTTTGCAAGCGGGAAAGCCGACGAAGATCCAATATAAGGTGTATGGTAGGTCAGAAATCGGCAGGGTGGGCTCATGTATGCTGCTCGCCGCATGAAACGGAAGCGGCAGGGTGCCCGTGCCGCCTGGCAATCTGGTATTGCTTTGGGGAGATCCCGAATTGGGCGGAAAAAGCCTTGGTGAGATGGCTCGGACTGGAAAATCCGCACAGATACGCTATTTCGGTGATGTTTTTTCCCTTTTCGTTGAGAAGCCTTCGGGCGCACTCCAGACGCTCCCGGCGCAGGATGCCGAAGACAGTGTCCTCGAAGAGCATCCTGAACAAGGCCGTCAGCCGTGTGCGGTTGACCCCCACGGCGGCTGCCAGTTCGGGCAAGCTCGGCGGCTTTCCGATATCCTGAAGCAGTATGGCATAGGCTCGGTGCGCGGCCCGGCACTCCGCCGGGCTGACGCATTTGTGGCTGTTTTCCCTGTCCAAGAGTTCGATCTGCTGATAGAGCAGTTCGTATTTCTTGTGCGCCAGGAATACGTCTCGCAAGAGGCCGTCGTCCCGGCAGTTGAGGATCTGCTCGAGGAGAATGCGAAGGTGCAGCGGGATGTCTCCTTTGAGCGTCCGGGATGAGCTTTTCCTGAGCCCATCGTGGACAAAACCGAGCTGGCAGGCAAACAGGCGCAGGCATTCCGGACGGAGCTGGAGCCCCACGGCCTGAATCCGTTTCCCGGCGCGTGAGATGGAAAAGCCTCCGTTCAGGCAAAAAAGCAGGCTGTTTCCCTTGCCGATTTCTTCGGAAAAGGCCTCTCCATCGGCGGCCTGCGCGTCGATGCGTGCCTGTCCGTTCAGGCAATAGAAGAAGGTCATGCGTGCCCCGTCCTGTTGCAGGCGGAACGGGCCCGCGGCGTGCGAGTCGTCATCAATGACGAACAGGGTCACGTCGGGGCAGGAGCACTGCCCCTGATGGAAAAAGCGGCAGGTGCAGGTGGAGTGGATACTCGTAGGCGTCATCAGTCTCACTCGGTTTCGGAGATGTTCCGAAGAAAGGCGCGTCGCCGCGCCGTGGTCGGGATACGTCAGAAGGCGTAGCGCAGGGTCAGGTAGACGAAATCGTTGTCCGTGTATTCGCCGAGGATGGTGTCCTCCCCGCCTGTCCAGAACATGACGCCCGTGGATGCCTTCCAATGATCATCCAGTTCGTATTCGAGGAATACTTCGGTAAGCGTGCCCTCCCCGCTGGTGTAGAGTTTGCCCCGGACCCCCGTTTTGAGCGCGTCCCGGAACCATTTGCCGCTGATTTCATAGGTCGCGCCGTGCCATGTCCGGCTGCCGGAAGCTTCCGACCCTTCCTGAACGTCCCCGAAAAGCTGGAGGTTCAGGTAATACTTGCTGTCGATGTCGTAGTCCCAGCCGAGGACGCCCTGCCACAGATCGGCCCGGTGAAAACCGAAGCTCCCCTGTACCGGAAAACGCGGCTTATAGGCGACCTCGCCCCGGGCGGTCTGGCTGCCGAAGCCTTTTGCGAAGGAAGTTCCGAAAGCCGTGAAGCGGGGGTATTCGGCGGTCCAGCGCATCCCGCCGCCGTTGTTCCTGCTTACGAACATCGGGTTGTCGACAAAACCGTGGAAGGCCATGAGCGCCAGATCCCACCCCCCGAGATTGGCGGAGAGGCGCCCGCCGTATTCCACATCCCGGAACCATCTGTCCGGTTCGTCGGGAGCCGTGATCGTGAAGAGGCCGTCGTCCCGCTGCCGCCGGAGTTCGCGCAGGGCGCGCGGTTCCCACGGGTTGCCGGAGCGGGGCAGGGCGTTGACCTCGGCCTTGGGAAGGAACACTCCCTCGAAACTGATCCCGTTCCCCGAAACCGTGCCGCTGAACAGCCATACCGGGAGCCGGTTGTCGGCACGCCCGGTCGTGACCGGGTCCCGCGTATCCAGCGGATTGATGAGATCCATGGGGTTGATGCCGTCGCCCGTCCCCCATCGGTGGGTCTTCCGCCCGAGAAAGATATCTATATTGTCTGTATCATAGGTCAGATACAATTCCCGGAGATCGGCTTTCCACGGGGAATGGTCGCCCGGCCACGTGTGGGCGGCCCCTTCGTAGCTGCCTTCAAGGCTGCCGAAAAGCGACAAGACGTCGCGCCGCCAGAGCGCCTCGACCTGCACTTTCTGCCGCAGGGAAATCGGGGTTTCTGGATCGTTCAGGGAAAATTGGTTGCGCGATTCCGCGAACCCTCCGAGCAGGAACGTATCGGAAGCCTCAATCGCATGCAGATCGGAAAAGGCCTGTCCGTCCGAAAAGGGATCGCCCTCCACGGCGGCATGGGCGAAACCGAACCAGAAGAGGCAGACGGCGCAGGCCCGGAACAGGGTTTTCATGCCTACCTCTTGAGATCCTGCGGCAGAAAGATATCTTCGGCGATCGGCGTGTTGTAGGCCACTTCCCGTATTTCCATGATCGTTTCCGAGTCCGATCCCACGGTGCGCATGCGCTGGCGGGTGGCGGTCCAGATGCCCTGTATCTCCTTGTAGCCGCCGAAAACCAGCTCCTTGCATCGGTTCCCGTCCTGATCGTAGAAGTCGATTTTCGCGGGCAGCCAGATATCTTTTCTGATCCAGATAATCCGTTTGGAATAGTTCGTCTTTTCTGGGAAGACCGCTTTCGCCTCCAGTACGTGGCAGTCCACGCCGGAGAGGGCCTCGTCGGGCAGCAGGGTATAGGTGTCCTTGTCGACTTCCCGCCGTGAAATGTCCTCATTGGCGTAGTCGCTGCGCATGAAGGAGCCCTTTTTGCTGCCTCCGCTGATGCGGCGGACCAGCGACTCGGCGGGCATGTAGACCCACATGTCATCGTCTTTGTTGATATCCCTGTAACTCCACGTGAGATAGGCCGTATTCCGGATGTCCCCCGGTTCGAGAAAGCGGATGTGCTGCTTTTCAGAATCGGGGAACTTCTTTTTCTTCATGGCCATGAAGCGGACAAGCTGCTGATCGCCGCGTTTGATGATCATCGCCATCGACATGTCGGAGGTACGGCTGGTGTCGACCTGATCCGCCTTGAGCGCCACATCCCTGCCGGTGAGCGCCCAGCCCGAGGCGGGGAGGATGAGCTGGACGCCGAGCAGGGCGGCGAGGACGATGCCGGATTTCCGTGAAAACATGAACTGCATGGAATCTCCTCGTATCAGCACGAAGGAAAAAGGGTTTCGCAGGCCACGGCGGCGACGTGGCCTGCAAGGGGAGTGCATTCCGCGAGGGCCGCCCCGTCCAGACGGAGCGTATCGCCGCATGGGTGGAGCGCGAAGCTGTCCAGAGGCCGCCCAAGGCCTTCGCCCGTGGCCTTGAGGAAGGCTTCGCGGCAGACCCAACAACGCAGGAAGGCGCGATCCCGATCGTCGGACGCGGCGATCCAACGGATCTCGGGGGCCGAGAACCAGCGGCAGGCGATGAGCATGGCCTCGGGCAGAGGGCGCACGGGTTCGACGTCCACGCCTACCGGGGCGTCTTGGCGCACGGCGAGCAGGGCCAGCGAATCCGAATGCGCCAGGTTGAAGTGCAGCGAACCGTGCGCAAGCCGGGGCTTGCCGTCCGGACCGGAGCGGAACCGGAGCGTTTCGGGCGGGGTATCCAGATAGCGGGACAGCACGGAGCGCATCCAGCCGTGGGCCTGCCGGTACCGTTCCGCCAGCTCCGGGGTGTGGAAGCGGGAAGCGGCCGCGCATTCCTCCTCGGAGAGCAGATCCCGGAAACCGGACTGTGTCGGGCCGGTTAAGGGGCGGCTCCAGACATGGACGCAATCGGAATCCGCAGGCGGGGCAGCGGCGTCCCCGGAAAGGAGCAGGAGCCGGAACCCGTCTGAAGGTTTGCCGTCCTCGCAAGGAGGCGTGGGGGGCGAGGCTGTCACGGAATTTGCGGAAAGGGGGGGGGGAGAGAACACAGGGAAACCTCATTATTGAATTTGAATTTCAATATCTGATAATAAAGGACGGGGAACGCTGTCAAACTTCCCGAAAAATTTTTGTACATGCAGAAACGGGATCAAAAGCTGACAAAGGGGGATGATTTTTCTCAGTGAAATTTACCTGTTACAGCAACAGAACCGCACGGCTGGAGAAGCGGGTGGCCTTATAATCGGGCGTTTTTTCTGCCGCAAATACAAAAAAAAGATACGCAGATGAAAGTAAGCGGGCGTGAGTTGTCTTAAGTTGTCTTCATCGGACGGCGTAAGCCCTGTTTATAATGAAAATGAAATTCAAATTCATTTTTTACACCAGTTTTTGGAACGGTCATGAAGCACTCCCTGTTGTTCTGGTCCCGCAAATCCCACTGTTGGGCGGGCGTTTATCTGAGCGCCGTCACCCTGCTTTGGCTGGGCGAAATGGCGCTCCTGCCCGCTGTCTACGAGCCGCGGTTCGAGGTTGCGTCCCCATCCCCCGCCGTATCCTCCGTGGGAACGCCTGCGGTGTCCGTACAGGATGTGCTGGATCGCTTCAGTCACGAACGGGTGGACGGCGAACCGTTGACGCCCGATACGGTGACTTTTTTACCGAAGGAGGGTTCGTGGGTTGTCCGCGACGCCGGGCGGTACGTGTCCGTGACCTACGACGTCCGTACTGGTGGGGCGCGTGAGCGGGCCTTTGATTCGGCCAAACTGGTCGAAGAAAAGAACGGGCTGGCGTGGCTCAGCCCTGAACTGGGGGCCGCGCTCAAGCTTTCCTTTCAGCCGTTGTTCATTCTGCTGTGCGTGACAGGGATTCACCTGCTTTTGGGACGGAATCGCCGCCCCGGAAAGGAAAAGGAACGTGTCGCCACGCTGGACGCCGTGCGGACGGGTGAAACCTGCCTGTATGAGCGGGCGGATGATCCATGCCTTGCCGGGCGCCTTGCCTCTCTCGGCTTTCTGCCGGGCGTCGCCGTACGGATGCTGCGTAACGCCAAGCGTGGGCCGTTGCTCGTGCTGGCGAGGCATACGCGGGTGGCCCTCGGGCGAGAGATCGCGTCGGGCATCGTTGTGGCGAGGAAGGGCTGAGCATGGGCGCTTTACGGAATCATCCGGCGGGAAAATCCTTGACTGTCGCGGTGGCGGGCCAGCCCAACACCGGCAAGTCTACACTGTTCAACCGGCTGACCGGGCTGAACCAGCGTGTGGGCAACTGGACGGGGAAGACCGTGGATCGCAAGGAAGGCGCGGCCCTTTGGAATGGCGTGGCCTTTACCTTCGTGGATCTGCCCGGCTGCTACGGGATGACCCCGCATTCGCCTGAAGAGGAA
>NBJMR02800__coassemble_2457_pt1 | contig 13731 bp, 9 predicted proteins | sample NBJMR02800__metabat2_high_PE_022 | metagenome-assembled genome bin NBJMR02800
TCGCGGCCTTGCTTCGGCGCGGGCCGCCTTTGCGGTAAGGCGCATTACGCAGTGGGAAAGCGTTGTCCGGGGAAAGCGGGCCTGCGGTTGCCCTGCCCCTCTTAGGAAAACAGCCATGAGCACACCCTTTGCCAGAGGCCCCCTTCTGATCCTTCTGGGAGCCCTGTGTTTCAGCACCACGGGGACCGTCCAGGCCCTGTCCCCGGAAGGGGCGACGCCCTACGTCATCGGCGCGCTGCGTATGCTCGTCGGCGGCCTGGCCCTGCTCCTCTGGTGCGCGTTCCGGGGGGAGCTGCCCCGGTTCTGGCGCTGGCCCATGCGCTGCGTCGTGCCTTCCACCCTCGCCCTGCTCGGCTTCCAATTCTTCTTTTTCCGGGGCGTGCTCGAAGCCGGGGTCGCCGTGGGCACCGTGGTCGCCATTGGCTTCTCGCCCATCGTCGTGGCCCTGCTCGGGTTGATCTTCCTGCGCGAAAAGCCCGCCAAGGCATGGTATCCCGCCACCGGGCTCGCCCTGATCGGGCTGATCCTGCTCAACGCCGACGCCGTGGGCGGGGCCAGCTTCGCGGGCATGGCCTTCCCCCTGCTCGCGGGGTTCTCCTACGCCTGCTATTTCGTGTTCAGCAAGCCGCTGGCCCAGAACGCCGCGCCCGGATCCGTCATGATGGTCCTGTGCCTCCTGAGCGGGCTGTGTATGCTGCCCGTCTTCTGGATCTACCCGGCGGCGTGGCTGGCGACGCCCGTGGGCGCGCTCGTGGCCCTGCATCTCGGGGTCGTGACCACGGCCATCGCCTTTTCCCTCACCCTCGCCGGGCTCAAGGTGACGCCCGCCGCCACCGCCTCGACCCTCAGCCTCGCGGAGCCCCTCTCCGCAGCCTGCCTCGGGATCTTCTTTCTCCATGAACCGTTGTCCCTGTCCGCCGCCGTGGGGATCGCCCTCATCTTCGGCAGCGTCCTCATCCTCGTGGCCTGCCCGTCCGGACAGCCTCCCCGTGAGAGCGCCGCGCGGCTCCGTCCGCAAGGCCGATGAGCCCCCTTTTGCCGGGGCGCGGGGGGGTCCCCACGGCGGGGTCGCCCTGATCCCGATTTGCCGGGGCATGGGATGCCCCATGCCGCCGGGCCCGCCCGGGACAGGTACACGCGGCGTACCCCGGTGCCCTCAAACGTTCCTCCCCCACACCGACCGGGAAGGCCCCCGCCCGCTTGCGCGGGCACCCCGTAGAGCAAGCCTCACAGCCCGCAGCGTTTTTTCCATCGTTTCCCATGTCGAGAGGCCGTCCTTAACCGTATGCCGGGACGGGACGCGCCACGGCTCCACGTACCCTCCGGCTCGCGGCGCACAGGGCCGCGCAAGAACACCCTGAAAGGCCCCGGCTTACATGCCCTAAGCCGTGACTCCGAACTGGCCTGAGCGTTCCGCGCCAGCCCGCCACGAAGACGCCCCTCCATCGTCCGCGCAGGCGGACCCGCCGCGGCACGGCGCCCCGCGCGCCAAAAACCGATTGACGGTGCGCGGGGCGTGGTATAAAACTGACCGGTCAGTTCAATTTCTCCCATAACATGTGAAAATAGTGGCAGTTCAGGGAACCATGCACCACGCGGGAGCCTCTCATGACGACAGACGAAAATCTTTCCATGACCCCGGACAACGACAAGGCTCCGCAGCGGCGCAAACGCCCCCGCAAGGGCCCGATCGTCGGCTTCCTGCTTTTGCTGTTCCTGCTCGCGGGGATAGGCGCGGGCGCGTGGTGGTATCTGTTTCTGCGTTTTGAGGAAAGCACGGACGACGCCTATGTCGCCGGCAATGTGCTGCGCATCATGCCGCAGGTGAGCGGCAAGGTCGTCGCCGTGGATGTGGACGACAACGACATGGTCGCCGCCGGGCAGACGCTCGTGCGCCTTGATCCCGTGGACGCCCGCCTTGCCTATGAGCGCTCCCTCGTGGCGCTGGCTTCCGCCGTGCGCGACAACTGCCGCCTTCAGGCGCAGCTCCGGGAAACCGAGGCCGCCATCCGGATGCGCCGGGTGGATCTGCGCCAGAAAGCCGACAACCTGACCCGGCGCGAGGCGCTGGGCAAGGCCAAAGCCATTGGCGCGGAAGAATTGAAGCACGCCCGCGACGACCGCGAGAATGCCGCCGTGGCGCTCGCCGCCGCCGAAGAGGAACGCAACGCGCTTGCCGCCGTGCTGCTGGATACCGGGCTCGCCGAGCAGCCCGCCGTGCGCCAGGCCGCCGCCAACGTGCGCGACTGCTGGCTCGCGCTCCAGCGCACCACCGTCCTGAGCCCCGCCGCCGGGCAGATCGCCAAACGCGGCGTGCAGGCTGGCGAAGTCGTATCGCCCGGCACCCCGCTCATGACCGTGATCCCCCTGCACCGCCTGTGGATCGACGCCAATTTCAAGGAAGTCCAGCTCCACAAGATGCGCATCGGCCAGCCCGCCGTGATCCGCGTGGACATGTACGGCGGCGACGTCACCTATCATGGCCGCGTGACCGGCTTCTCCGCCGGGACGGGCAGCGCCTTCTCCCTCCTGCCGCCCCAGAACGCCACCGGCAACTGGATCAAGATCGTCCAGCGCGTGCCCGTGCGCATTGAAATCGACCCCGCCGACCTCAGGGAACACCCCCTGCTGGTGGGCCTGTCCGCCGTAGTGAAGGTCGACACGTCCGATACATCGGGGCGGCTCCTCGCCGCCTCGGCCCGCACCGAACCCGTGCCCGGCGATCTCGTCTCGCAGGCCCCCGCCGTCGATTTCGCCCCCGTCGAGGCGACCATCTCCGGCATCATCCGGGACAACGCCCTGCCCGGCGTCTGCCCCGTCCAGGGCAAGCCATGAGCGGACGCGCCCAGCCCCTGCCGCCGCTTCAGGGCGGGATGCTCGTCATCGCCACCATCGGGATTTCGGTAGTCACGGCCATGACCGTGCTCGACTCCACCATCGCCAACGTCGCCCTGCCCACCATCGCGGGCAACCTCGGCGTGGCGTCTTCGCAGGGGACGTGGGTCATCACCTTCTTCGGGGTCGCCAACGCCATCGCCATCCCGCTCACCGGCTGGCTCGCCCGGCGCATGGGCGAGGTGCGGCTGTATTTCTGGTCCACGTTCCTGTTCGTCGTGGCCTCGTTCCTGTGCGGCATATCCAGCAGCCTCGGGATGCTCATCATCTGCCGCATTTTGCAGGGGGCCGCCGCCGGGCCGCTCATCCCGCTTTCCCAAAGCCTCCTGCTGGCCTGCTATCCCCGCGAGAAACGCGGCATCGCCCTTTCCCTGTGGTCCATGACCATCGTGCTCGCGCCCATCCTCGGGCCGATCCTCGGCGGGTATATCTGCGACAACTATACGTGGAACTGGATCTTTTTCGTCAACGTACCCGTGGGGGCCGTGTGCCTCGTCGCGCTGCGCATCCCCATGGCCGGGCGCGAGACGGCCACCGCCAAGAACCCCATCGACACCGTGGGGCTGATCCTCCTCATCATCGGCGTGGGCTGCCTCCAGCTCATGCTCGACGAGGGCAAGGACAAGGACTGGTTCGCCTCCGGCTACATCGTGATCCTCGGCGTCCTCACGGTCGTGGGGCTGGTGCTCCTTGTGGCGTGGGAGCTCACCGAAGAGCATCCCGTGGTCGACCTCTCGTTGTTCCGGCACCGTAACTTCACCGTGGGCACAATCTGCATCAGCCTCGGGTTCCTGTTTTATTTCGCCGGGGTGGTCATGATGCCCATGATGCTCCAGACGCGGCTCGGCTACACCTCCATGTGGGCCGGGCTCTCCCTCGCGCCCATCGGGATTTTCCCGGTCTTCCTCTCGCCGCTCATCGGGCGGTTCGCGCAGCGCATCGACATGCGGGTCATCGTCACCATGAGCTTTCTGGTTTTCTCGGCGGCCTTCTACCTGCGCACCCTGTTCTCGCCGGACGTCGATTTCGCCTTCGTCCTCTGGCCGCAGGTCGTACAGGGGATCGGCGTGGCCATGTTCTTCATGCCGCTTACGAGCATCATCATTTCGGGGCTCGACGCCAAGGACATCGCCAACGCCTCCAGCCTCTCCAACTGCACCCGCGTGCTGGCGGGCTCCATCGGGTCGTCCCTCGCCACCACCATGTGGGAACGGCAGGAAGCCCTGCACCACGTCCGGCTCACCGAGTCCATCAACCCGTTCAACCCGGCGGCGCAGCACGGGCTCAACCAGCTCACGCAGATGGGCCTCTCGCCGGAACAGGCCAAGGTCTGGGTCGCCAACGAAATCACGCGGCAAGGGTTCCTGCTCGGATTCAACGAGCTGTTCTGGCTGGCGTCCATAGCCTTCATCGGGCTGGCCGGGCTGGTCTGGCTGTCCACACCCATCAACAAGAAAATCCGGTAGGCGGACGCATGGCACAACGAACGAAATGCCGGAAAAAGACGGAAGCGCGCCGGGAGGCCATCCTTGACGCCGCACTGGAAGAATTCGCCGCAAAGGGGTACGCCGGAGCGCGCATGGAAGACATCGCCCGGCGGGCCGGGGTAGCCAAGGGCACGCTGTATCTGCATTTCGGGGATAAGGAGGGGCTGTTCAACGGCCTCGCGGAGTCTGCGTTCGCGCCCATGCACGCGCTGGCCAAGGAGATCCTCGACGACAAGACGCCGACCCTGCGCGAAAAGCTGCTCCGTTTCTGCGGGCCGATGCTGGATGAACAAGGCTGCTCAAGGACGGCGCGGATCATCAGGCTGGTGTGGGCAGAAGGGCTGCACAACCCCAAGCTCGTCGCGCCGTTCTACCACGGGCTGGTCGCCCCGATCCTCGAGCTGCACCGGGAGAACCTGCGCCTCGCCGCGCATGAGCACCCGCACCCGGCGCTCCAGCGGTTCCCGCAGCTTCTCGTCTCGCCGATCATGCAGGGGCTGCTCTGGCAAGGGATGTTCAAGGACAAGGCCCCGCTCGACGTGAAGGAACTGTATATCGCCTATCTCGACATTATCCTGCCGGAAAAATAAGGGATTTATGTATAAGGCAGGCAGCCGCGCCCCCCGAAGCCCCGGGAGGGTGCCGCAAGCGGGTTCCTGCGGAAACTTGGGTTTTTCACGCCGGAAACGCGGTAGGGCTTCCCTGAAAACGTCCTTTTTTTCGCCTCTGACAGATTTGAAAGCCAATAAATTGTAGATCTCTAACAGACTATCATGTATTTATAAACAGGTATTTCTCATTACGAGGGGTGGCTACGCTTTTCTCCGATTGCGCCGGAAGTCTTTCGCGGAATAGACAGCGGCCCCTCCCTTCTCCCCTTTTGTGAGCGCCTTTGGCTCCAAATCCCGCCTCGTCCAGAAACGGGGATGGATTTGTTTTTATAATTCTACTGTGTTATAATTTTTTTGATTACGAATGCGCGGCACTCGGTTGCAACGGATCGCGCATATGCCGGGCATTGGGGGGAAGGATTTCGCAGCTACTTTCCGTGGTATAAAATTGACATAATTTAAAAGATTATGCGATAAAATAGTGCCCTCCCCGCCTGTTGGCGGAGCGCAGGCACCGGCGGGCTCCGCCCGGCCCCGTATCCCAAACGGATGCCGGACAGAGTCTCCGTGCGGAACGGAGAACCGATCGCCCAAAAAACGGGGAACACGCCACAGGATTGCGGAGAAAAAACAAAATACAGCACGCCAGCCTCTCCCCCGCATGATTGCTCCCGTGCCCGCTCTCCCCGCCCGCTTCTCCCCGGCATTCGCCGCTGTGGTATCCCCAGCGGGGAAGGGGCCTTCCCCGCAATTTTATAGCCATTCCATATGATTATGTGCAGATATCTTGCCCGCACCGGTCCTTTGTTCCGAAAACCGCGGCATCCGGAGGCGTTCCCCTCAGGCCCGGGGCCGCTTTCACGTCCATCCCCCACTTCGCCATAAAGCGGGGCAATTTATCATAATAAAGCGTTATTCCTCCCCAAACACTGATTGCAACGGGCCGAAATATCCTTTAGAAAAGGACAGGCCGCACCTCAGGAAAAGCGGCCAACCCCATCCGGCTGTCCGGTCCCGACGCCGCGTATCGAGCGGTTTCGGGAACTGACGCTACCCGCCGCCAGTTCCGCCGCACGGCTTTATCCCGGCTCCTCCGGGGTTCCCACCGCTCCGTCGTTTTCCCGATTTGGTTGTTGGGGAACTTCCCGACGTTAAGACCTGAGGAACGCTTTTTCCTCCTTGAAAACGAGAGCATCACATTGAAGCGTCCCGCGAGCCCCGCCGAAAACGGCGCAGGGGCTGCGGGTTGCCCCCCGAGAGAGTTTCCCTTGAGAATCACGATACCGTCTTTTTCTTCACTCCGGCCCGTTCTTCTGGCTGGGTTCCTCCTCGCGCTGCTGTTCGCGGGGTTCCCGCCCCGCAGCGGAGCCGAGGAAATCCTCCGCATCGGCGTGGAAGACGATTATGCGCCCTTCTCCTTTCCCGCCGAGGGCACGCAGGCCGGATTCGACCCGGAGATCGCTGAGGCGTTGTGCAAGGCCATGCGCCGTTCCTGCACGGTCGAGCCCCTTGCTTTCGGCACGCTGCTCGAAAAAATGCGCCGGGGCGAGCTGGACATGATCGTTGCCGGGCTTGCCAAAAACGAACAACGGCTGGCGTATATGGATTTCACCAACAGCTACTACCACTCCCGTTCCATCTATCTGGGGCTTCCGGGCAGCGTGGCCGTCAGCGCCGAAGGCCTGAAAGGGAAACGCGTTGGCGTCCAGGATCATACGCAGCAGGAGATCTTCCTCCGGAGTCACTGGGTCAACGTGGCTGAAATCATCCGTTTTCCTACCTATGGGCAACTGATCGACGCCTTCTGCGCCGGACAGCTGGACGCCATCCTCGTGGACGGGCTGTCCGGGTACGAATTCCTCCAGAGCGAGCGCGGGCAGCCTTTCGCCATACTGGATGATCCCCTCCCGCCCGACGAAGACCTCGCCTATGCCCACATCGGCGTCCGGAAAAACAATTCCGAACTGATCGAGGCGATCAACGAAGCCATCGTCCATATCAAACTGAACGGCGAGTACGACCGCATCGTACGCAAATATTTCCCCTTCAGCATTTATTGAGCGCGTTCATGTACTGCAAGCCTTCCCGAAACGCGGAGCCGAAGCGGAAACGACAACTCGGCATCAACCTTTTCCCCGTGCTCGTCTCAGTGCCCCTGCTGGCGCTGCTGGCCTTCGTCTCTTTTATCTTCACCAATGACCTTCAACGGATCAAAAATCTGGCGCTCTCCACCAGCAACAGCCATCTGCCGCAGATCCTTGCCAAGCAGCAGATGCTCCTCAACGTCGAAAACATGCGCCGCAACATCGCGCTGGTGTACAGCGCGTCCGACCCCACGATCAGCCGGAACGCGGGCATCACCGCCCAGGCGCTGATCGCGGAATCGGTCTTTGAGGAGACGTCGGTGGACTTCTCCAGCAAAATGGATGAGATCAGGCCGCAACTCCTCCGTCTCATTGAGCTGAGGCAGCAGAGCTATCTGGCCGAGGATCGGCTCCATCATGCGGAAATCTTTTTTTCGAACGTGCTCGGGCGGCTGCTTATGCGGGCGGGGATGGAATACAGCTATCCCCTCAGGCACAGTGCGCGGCACCTGGACAAGGATTTCTCCAGAAACACGGCCAACAAGCAGGGCCTGCAGGAAAGCCTGCGCCCGCTGATGGACATGTGCGCCAAGGCGGAACAGGCCGACCCCCCTGAACGGACGCTGCTCAAGGACTGCGGGGAATTCCGGACGAACTGGGACGGCATCGTGTCCAATTGGACGCAGCTCGCGAGAGGCCACGTGGAAGCCAAACAGCTCTGGAACACCCTCGACGGCAAACTGCGCGAGCTCAGCGACGCCGTTTCGACCCACGAGGCCGAATGGATTTACCGGAGCATGTCCCACATCAACGAGGAAGTTTCACGCATCAAGGAACTGTTCCCGATCATGGGGACCGCGTTGCTCGCGGGGCTGCTGGCCACGCTGCTGCTCATCCACCTTCAGATCCTCCGCCCCCTGTCCCTGCTCTCTCAGGCGCTGCGGACCATCCGTTCCGGGCACTCCATCTCGGAACTTCCCCGGGTACGCATCCGGGAATTGCAGGACGTACTCGACGTTTTGCCCGACATCAGCCGCCATATGGACGAACTGAACACCCGTTCCGGCCAGCTCGCGCAGGAACGGGACCAGTATGCTGACCTCAGCTTCCGGGATGCGCTGACCGGCGTATACAACCGCCGGGCGCTTGAGGAAACGATGGAGCGCATCCCGGCGCGCACGCCGCTCGCCCTGCTGATGCTCGACCTCGACTTCTTCAAGAACTACAATGACCGGTTCGGGCATCAGGCCGGGGACGCCGCCCTGAAAGCCGTGGCGCAGGCCACGCAAAAAGCGCTCCTGCGGGATTCGGACAGGATATTCCGGTACGGCGGCGAAGAATTCACCATCATTCTGGCCGGGGCCGGACAGTATTCGGCCATGACCGTGGCACAGCGCATCTTGGAAGAAGTGGCCGCACTGGACCTTGTCCATCCCGATTCCCGGACGGGCAAGCTGACGGTCAGCATCGGCATTGCGCACCGCTCGTTCGGGGAAGATGCGGACATCTGCGAAGTGCTGACCCATGCGGATCAGGCGCTGTATGAAGCCAAGACGTCCGGCAGAAACCGGATCGTCCTTTTCGAGGGATAAGCCCCTTCCGACCAGGCCCCGCCTTCAGGCGTGCTCCGGAACGGCGGAGCTATTGGGCGTCAAAATCGGCCCCGCCCGTGCGCACGGTTTCGGAAGGCTCCATCGCTTCCTTGAGGTCTTTGGACACCTTGAGCTTGATCGTCTTGCGCGGGGGAATGGGCACCGGCTGCCCCGTGTGGGGATTGCGCCCCAGACGGGCCGCGGTTTCCGTCACGGCCAGCGTCCCGATGCCCGGCAGGATCACCGACGTATCTTCAAGCAATTGCCGCCGGACGTACCGCATAACCACGAGCATAACCCGTTCGGCTTCCACAGGGCTCACTTCCAGAGCCTTCGCTATGTGTTGGACAAGATCTTTTTTGGTCGATTTGGAAGCCATTCGCAGCAGCACCTTCTGTCTTGAATCGTTGGGGAGAGAAAGAGTTTTTCTTTCTCTCTTTCTATAGGCGAAGGGAATGTCCGATCAGATTATCCGATCAAAATGGACGATCAAGTTGTCCCTTCACGAGAGTCTACACTGTTTTTACAGCCTTTTTTTCCTGTCAGAGTGTCCGGGACATCGCCAATAAGACTGTCCGTCGTGTGCGGCCATTCTGTCCTGCCTCACAGGCCGCTCACAACATCCTCGGACGGATTGGGTGTCCAGCATGTCCGGACATCCTGCCCTGACACGCTGTCCGGGCCTTCCGGACGGGCTGCCTGTCCATGCGCAACCGCACGCATCCCGGACGGGCACATTATCCGCCCAAAATGTCCATGCTGCATATCCTTACAGAATGGACACACAGAATAGCCCTACTGCCCCGCTCCGACGGCGTCCTGGAGCATATAGCTGATCTGCATCCGGCAGGCCTTCTGCACCAGCGGGTTTTCCAACCCCCCGCGCGAACGCAGGACGGCGGGAACCTTCTCCAGGATCTGTGCGGCAAACGGGCCGTCGGGTTCATCGAGCATCTGACGGAACATCGCTTCGACCTCTTTTTCAAGGGCAAGGGCGGCCTCTTCTTCGAGCAGCCTCCGCTCGGCCTCCAATGCCTCGCGTTCCCGGCGCACGGCCTCTTCGCGTTCCCGGCGGCGTAATTCCGCCGGGGAAACATACCCCGTGGGGATACGGTAGGTCCCGTCCTTGGACAGGCAGCGAAAGACCCAATCCACCGGACGCGAAACGGGCTGGCCCTTGCTGTCCACCATCTGGCCGTGTTCCAGCTCGTACTCCGCATACCGGAGGGCGTCCGTGAGGGAACCGGGGTCAATGTTCTGCACGGCGAGGAGCTCTTTGATCCGGCGCAGGTGCTTGGCGGTGAAACCGACCTCCATCAGCCTCGGGCACAGCTCGGGCAGCGCCCTCTCCAGCTCATCCGCCGGAGAAGCCGACACGGAAGGGGAAGCGGCACGCGGCGCGCCGAGTGCCTCCTTTTCATCCATAAGAAGCCTGATACGCATCCCCCGCCGATGGACCGTTTTCTCGCACACGCCCGTTTCCGCCCATGTAGCGATGATCCGACGGCAGGTGCGCGCATCGATACCGATGGTCTCCTCAATGATGGGGAGGGTCAGGTCGATGGTTTCTTTCTTGCCGATCCCGTAAAGCCACTTGAAGAGCTTCGTCGGATTGGCCCCATGCACTGGAGCCAGAGGCCTGAGGAGGCTGATCTGCCCTTCTCCGACCCTCTTGGGTTTGCACCGGGCCCCTGCCTGCACGTCAACTTTGGCTGTCCGGCGTGAGCGGCCATTCAGAGCGTCTGATGTGGGCGAACGCAATGTCATCGCAGCGGCCTGGACAGGTACGGCTTCTTCCTGATCATGCTTACGAGAGGCAGACGTCCCCTGCTCCGTGGAAGCCCCCGCCTCTTGTCTGTTCTCCACCGGTAGCTCTGGATTCCGCTCAGGCAGCTCTTCATGGTGAGAGGATCTTTTGTCAGGATATTCTGAGTGTCCATTCTGGACATCCACTTGATAAGGACGTTTCCGTCCATCGGGACGGGAAACAGCCGGAGATGCCTTTGAATGTCCATGTAGAGTGTCCACTATCGGCGTCCACGTAGAGGGCGCGCTCAGGGACTCAAGGCTTGAAGTTTCAGAATATTTTCCCGTTGCTTCTCGTTGCGAAGGGGAGTGCTGAGACGCCTGAGCGTCCACTTTGACAGTGATATCAGGCTGTCCATTTTGCATGTCCTCAGCTTCTGTCTTCACAGAGACGCCAGATCGTGCCTCCGTGGCGAGTCCACTTGCAAGTCCGTTCTGATCGTCCACTTTGTCAGGACACTCAGGAGAATCAATTTGCGCGTCCACAGAGGAGGAGGAGGAGGAGGAGGAGGAGGAGGAGGAGGAGGACACTTTAGGCTGTCCATTCTGCACGTCCATACCATCCGCCTTATGCGAGATTTTCGCGGCGTCAGCCTGCATCTCCTCAAGGACTCTGGCCGCCGCGATGTGATCTGGGCGCTCTGCCAGCTTGGCCGCGACGGATTCCATCAGTTCGTTGAGGCCGCGTCTGCGGGGATGCGTCTGTCCGGGGGTCATCAGAGGCTCCTGTTTACATGCCGAGGGCGGCGAGGATTTCACGGGCGACGGAGCGGAATTTCGCCGCCACCTTACTGCGGGGTGAAGATTGGAACACCGTTTCGGAAAGCATCTCGGAGGATCGGAGCATGGTCGCCTCACTGATGTACTCGGTGAGGACCTGTCCGGGATAGCGGTTGTTCAGGATGGTCAGCGAGTGCTTGTCCGCAAGCCGCCGCAAGTCAGCCATATTGTACAGGAACTTAAGCAGGACAAGCCCTTCGTTCAGCTTCGTGCGGCGGATCTGGTTGATAGCATTGATGGTTTTAGTGATACCGTCGAGCGAGAAACGCGATCCCGCACGGATGGGCACAATGATAAAGTCGGAGGCGATCATCGCCATATACACGAAAGCCCCCATTGAAGGCGGGCAGTCGATGAGGGTGATGTCAAACTCTTTGGTCGCATACTCTCTCAGCCGTTCACGGAGGGCGACGATGTATGACTCGTTCTTATAGAATTCGGCTTCGATGAAAGCCATCTCCTCAACGTTCGGGAGGATGCTGCAACCGATCTCTGTGGGATAGATGCAAGATTCAGGTTTGATTTCGGGGGCTTCTTCGTCATAAACCGAGGCAAGCAGCTCGTAAAGCGAAGCACAGCCGGGAGCGAGGTTGAAAAAGGAAGTGGAGTTGCACTGGCTGTCCACATCGACGATCAACACCTTTTTCCCTTGCATGGCCAGGGCATGTGCGAGATTGACGGTGATCGTCGTCTTCCCCACACCACCCTTGTTGTTGACGACCGAAATGATCTTGCCCATCGGAATCTCCTTTTAGTGAACGACTTGGTTTTCAGATAGAATAAAAAACGTTGAAACACAACATTTTTAGTCTATTTTTTTTCTATATTTCTTTCGATGAATGTTCGCCCTTACGCAGCGGATGGGCTCGCGCATCAAGAGCGGTTCCCTTGATGGATTTTTTGTTTGAGATAAAATCATTTTATTTCAGCATATTACAAATCCATACCTGTTATTTTTCAGACAAGCGGACATACAAAAAAAGAATGCTTGAAGGACGGATGGTTACCCGAAAAAATTCGTATATCAAATATGTTTTTGCGAGTATCCACCCACTCAGGGATACGCCACACGGAAATCATCGGCTGTTATCATATTCCTTTTCCATTGCCTTCAGGGGGGCCATCCTCCCAGCCCTTAGACCGCCCACTCAAAAATCTTTCAGCCCCGGAGCCCGTTGGAGGATAGCGCTTACTCCACGAGCCATGCCTTTATTCACCATAGGGCGAAACACGATTTCAAAAAGATTGAACGATGTCAGCATGGGCCCATCCCTGGACAAAACGAACGTTTCAACGGCGCAGGAAAACAAACTCTACGGCGGAACATCTACCCTCCCCTATTGCACCAGTACCATTGCTGATGCCGACATCCTCCAATGCGTATTCATTTTAGCCCCAAGTTCGTGAGGCCATGACTGACCTGATTATTCCCCACATGTAACCACGTACCCGAGCTTATGGTATTCTTCTCTACGTAGCGTTATTGCATCCCCTCCTTTCTGCGAGGACTTTTTGAGAGGCCATTTTGAGAGTACATGTTGATCCATTTTTTTGAGTGTCCATTTTGCATGTCCATATGCTTATATTTCAAAAAAACACGCAGAGATATTCTGATAGCATGTTTATAAGATGAATGTTTTTTCTCATTCTTTAAACATGAAAAAACTGAGTTTTTACAACAAAATATCCACTCAAAACGGACTGTCATAATGGACGCTCAAATGGACACGCTCATATCATATTGCATTCTTCCAACATACAGGGAGGAACTGCAAATCTTTTGAGTATCCGCTCGTCGCCCTGAAAGCATCCAATATGGACTCCCTTAGTGGACACCCACATTATCCATAAGCCGCCCCATCATCAGGAACGTCCCCCCGCCTCTCCGGTTGGCCACCGTCCTTACAACAATCGGCTATCCTCCACCGGTCACCAAAAGAAGAGGCCTGAGGGACCGTTTTCCCCATATGCTCCTTTCCCCAACCATCGTTCCTCCCTCAGAAACGGAAGGTATCACTACAGGTCCAGAGCTGTTGCTCCCCACCGGAGCATTCCCAATCGCTCTGGCGGAGACAGGCAACCATATATGGTTTGCATGGACATTATGAGTGTCCATTTTGAGTGGGACATATGAGAGTCCTTTTCGAGCGTCTAGTATGGCAGGATATTTTGACCGGAAAAACGGCTATGCATATTTTGATCGGCCATTATGCTCAAACAAACTGTCCGGACAAAACGTATGTCCTTTTTGTGAGGATATTCAGATCGGACACACTGAAAGGACATGCAGATCGCCGGGAAGTAGGGACATTTTGGAAGTCCAATGAGCGGGGATAGCATGTCAGGACACGCTGTCCTTGCATTCTGGACGCCCAGCGTGTCCCGGGACAGTATGCCTGTCCAACATGCAAGGACAGAATGGCCGCTCTTCGCGGACAATCATATTTATGACGAAAAGAAATGTCCGTATTCAAAA
>NBJMR02800__coassemble_2528_pt1 | contig 13127 bp, 10 predicted proteins | sample NBJMR02800__metabat2_high_PE_022 | metagenome-assembled genome bin NBJMR02800
TCATTTTCCGATCAGTGGAAGGTTCCATTACAAAACTGGCCGAATGTAACAAAACACCCGCCATCAATATCAGCGACCACTTCGCCATTTCTCCGGAAAGCATGACCCGGTTGAGGACTGAAAAACACTTTTTCAGCGAAGGCGCCTGCAATCTGAAAATCTTTACCGGGCACGAAACCTGTGCGTACGCCGACGTGCACCGCTCTGTCTACAAGACGGATACATCGGCCGTGTACATTCCCTTGAAGTTTAACATGCTGAGAGAAACGAGCGTTACGATGGTTGTGCTATCGATGGGTGTGGACAACTATACGCAAGAACATCTCGATATCTGTTCCTGCCTCCAGCCTGTCTTTATCGATAATTTCCTGAATATCCTTTCCGAAAATTCTTCCGACCGCGCTTTTGACCTCCCGTCCCCAAAGAGCAAGCAGGAGCCGAACAGCAAGCGGAACAAGGACAATGCGGAACCATTTCAGACATTCAACGAGGTTACCATCAATTATATCATCAAGGCGCTCAACCGCACCAACGGCAAAATCTCCGGACAGGACGGCGCTGCCGAACTCCTCGGCCTCAATCCGAGTACCCTCTGGTCGAAGATCCGCAAATACCGCATCGACGTGAAAGGGCTTGAGCGCGAATAGCGATTTCTGACGTGCAAGATACCGCGAAGGCCCTTCCGGACTGTATCCGGGAGGGCCTTCGTTATGTTGAGGGATGCAGGACGCTCCCTACTCTGTTGACTCAAGAAAACTTCCTGGTTGGGCCGCGCAGCGATCCGCCGAAGCCTGCCGGGGCTCAGTCGTCCCCATCCCCGCCTCCATCGTCATCACCGTCATCCCCTTCCTGCCCGCCAAGCCCCTCGCCCGAGGAGAAAAGCGGAGCGTTCTTCCGTGCATCCTCTTCCCTCTCCGTAAGTTCGTTTTCCGCCATCTGTTTGCGGAAAAAGAACCATCCTGCGACAAGGGCAATACCCAGAAAACCGATCCAGTCGAGCCATGCGTCCACGCCATTCCTTCCTGCTGCGATGGCGGCGTTTCATTAATGCGCCGGGACAGGCCCTTCCGGGGCCGTCTCCCGGGAGGGCCGGACATCGGACTCCCGGCTGCTCCTGCGTCTCTTTCGGAACGGGTTCCGGTGGTGCCACAGATTCCCCTGCGGCGCAACAGCTCTACCGATAAGGCCGAAATGTTCCTGAAAGACGGGAATCGCCCGATTTCCTTAGCCCTGTTTTCCCCAACCATCCGGCAGCGAAAGGGAAAAGGAAGAAGAGCAAGACGGAAAAAACGGACACGGGATTCCAAAACGCCGGACAGGGAATCATCACTGTTTGACACTTGTGTGCAGGGACAATAGATTCCAATGTGTTCCGGAGCCCGTGTTTTTGGATGCGGCCTTTTCCATGCATTGGCGTGGAACGGAAAATGAGCGGGGTTTCCTTTCCAGGAGCGCAACGCGTATTCCTTCCCGAAGAAAAGGATGTTAGACAAAGAACGCCGGATCGGGGCGACCCGGCGAGGCGGGCGCGCGCCCGTGGCAACCAGCCCTGAGACGAACGATGATCCTGTCCACAAAGAACAAATTGGTACTGCTCGTCGCCGGGTCGCTGATCCTGCTCGCTGTCGGAGTGGGCCTGTTCTCCATGTATAGCGTGAAAAGAACCATGCTGGAGGAGCAGCGCCGGAGCAGTGTGAATACCGTTGCCCTTGCGACATTCAACGTGATGGATCGCTACCAGATCCTGTTCCGCAGCAAAGCGGATCAGGCCGTCGCGCTCCAGCATAACCTCAGCTGGCTGGCGAAACTCATCACCACGCTGGTGCATGATCCATCTGAGCGCTTTAAGATCATGCAAAATTTCCCCTTGCCCGAGGGGATCAGCCTCATGGCAATCGACCCCAGCGGCGAGATCAAACTCGTGCGCGGCGATCTGGAGAAAGACGACAACCCCTACCTCCTCCGCGACATCAAAGACCGGCCCGTGGGCCCCACCATGCGAGCCCTCGCGGAAAAAGGCCTCCCCGCAACCTGTTTCGTCCAGTGGGACGCCGGGGGCAAAAAGCAGCGGCTGTACGGAACGCACCTGTACCTTCCCGGAGAGGGAGGGCTGCTCGTGGGCCTGTGGGCCAACATCGACAAGCTCGACGAGCATCAGCAGCGGCTCAAGGAAGACAGCATCCGGGAGCTCCAAAACGAATTCGGAAAACAACGGATAGGGCCTTCGGGTTTTCTGTTCGTCACGGACTCCAAAGGTATCCCGGTAATCGGGCCGGAAGGCATGAACACCACCCTCTCCGGCATCAATCCCAAAACAGGCAACACTCTTATCGCCGATATCCGCAATGCTTCGAAAACGCCGGAAAATCCTGTTGAAGCATCGATCCAGTCCTTGATCAAGCGCGCGCCGTCCCGTGACGCCCTGCTTTTCGTGCGCCATGTCAAGCCGTTCGATTGGTATGTCACAGGCGTCGTTTACACCGACGAAGCCAGCGCGCCCGGCAAGCAGCTTTCGTTTCTGCTCATCGCGGCCATCCTCGCCGCTACGCTGTTCATCCTGCCCGTGGCGCTTCTTATGGTCACGCGGCTGACCTCACCGCTGGCGAAACTCGGAGATTACGCCCGCAAGCTCCCTGAACAGGATTTCATGGAGGACGCACGGCCAACGCCCCTGCTCGCCGCCCTCGCCGACGGCAAACACGGAGGAGAGATTGCCAGCCTCGCCAATTCACTGATGTTCATGGATAAAACCCTCCGGTCACGGGTCCGTGAGCTTATGGAGGCCACGTCCAGCCGCGAACGCCTCGAAGGTGAGCTCAGCGCCGCCACCGAAATCCAAATGGGGTTCCTGCCCAAGCCCCTGCCCCCGGACGTGGCCGCCGGGCGGTTCTCACTGGCGGCGAGCCTCGTCCCGGCCCGGGAAGTGGGCGGCGACTTGTATGACTTTTTCATGCTCGACGACAGGCACCTGTGCTTCATCATCGGGGACGTGTCCGACAAGGGCGTGCCCGCCTCATTGTTCATGAGCATGACCTTGACCCTTATCCGATCTCGGGCGGGTTCCCACCCCTCGCCGGAGCACCTCATGGCCGAGGTCAACGAAAACCTCGCCCGCGACAACGCCAAGTGCATGTTCGTCACACTGTTTATCGGCGTGCTCGATCTTGATACCGGAGAACTGCTCTACGCCAACGGCGGGCACAATCCCCCGCTTCGGCTCGGCGGCGACGGCGTGGCATGGCTCAAAGGCATCAGCGGGCCTGTGGTCGGCGCGATGGAAGGCATGAACTATACCTTGCTTCGCACCGTGGTCCGGCCCGGCGAAACCCTCTTCCTCTACACCGACGGGGTGAACGAGGCCATGAACGCGGAAGGCGACGTCTATTCCAACGAAGCGATGTTCCGTGCCCTCGCCTCCTCACCATCACGGGAACCGGCCAGTGTGCTCCGGCATATGCTTGACGATGTGTCCGTCCATGTCAACGGCAACACCGCCTCGGACGACATGACCATCCTGTGTGTCCGTTATTTCGGAGGAAAGCGCTGACGATCCTTCACCGCTGGTGATGGAAGAGAGCAAACTGGCCCGCACGATAAGCTTGTTCATAAGGTAAAGGGATGCCACCTTAGCAGAGCTCAATCAATGGGGAATGGAGAAAAAGGGACGCTATGGACGTCCCTTTTTTGTCATTTCTTCCAGAACTTCCACCAAGGGCATAATGGCAAGGCCCCTCTGCTCCTGTGCAAGGAATGTCCGGACAAGATCTCTTGAATGCACCCCAATTCCAAAATCAGCCTGTTGACGGCGTGCTGCATGTCCCGCACGGAAGGAGGTGGGTCTTCGTTCACGAGGGTACGCAACTCTTCAAATGCATTCGCCGCACGCACCATCTCCTCCTCTATTTCCTCCCGCGAAAAGCTTTCTCCGCCTTGGAGACGAGCCTCCAGCCAACGCATCAAAATGTCGTTACCCAAAGCCAAGCACAATCGAGGAATCATTTCCAAGCTCGGCATATACGTATCGTTTATATTGAAGTAACGCTTGGTGACTGAATGTGACACGCCAAGGCGCTCCGCTATCTCATCTCTGGTCAGGCCGCTTTCTTCCTTGGCGAGGCGAAGTGCTGCCTTGCCCGTCATCATCCCCAAATCCGTCATGCTGTTTTCCTCCCAACAGGTGAATGAAGTGGATGCCCTCTTTCACGAGGATCAATCAGGTCCATTCTTTTTTATACATTGGGAGTATTCTCTTTTGCACATCGTATTAGAGCTTGTATCGTTAATATCTTTTTATATGTGTTGGTTATCAACTCTATACTAGCTATCGCAAACGATGTTTCCATGATTATAGATTTTTTAATATATGTCAGGATATCTTCTCTTCAAAAGAAAGATACCATGACAAGAAAACGGTATGACAATAGGATAAACAACTCTCCAGGCTCTTTATAGGAGGAACTATGGGTATCCCACAAAAAAGCCTCGTGATCGGCGCTTGCGAAATCGCCTGCCACTACCCGGAGCTCTCACTCAACGACGCGGCAGGAGATGCTCTCCAACTCGCTGAAAAGATCCGGCTTTACGGCATTGAGGAAAACCAAAAGAAAGAGACTGTCTTTATCGCAGCTTGCCGTTTTGTCAGTGCTGATAAAGATCTCACGCCTCAAAAAGCGGTAGAAAAGGCTTTACGGCTATGGGACATCATTGAAGCATGACGGAAAAGCAATATTGGAAAACGGTAAACCGATGGGAATGTGCTCTCTCATGGGGTTAGGCCGTGGCACAAGATGAAATCGGAGCCCTGCCCACAAAAAAGGAGCCAAAATCCAAAAACATCCCTCCCGACATGCGTCAAGAGGGATGTTCTGGACATAGCGTGAAGCCCCGGGAGAGTCATCACATGATGTTGAGGCCGGGCATCTTCTTTCAATGCATCATTGTTTCAAACGATCTGCATACCGCCCTTAGCTCATTCATACCATATTACTTGTTCCCCCTCGCAAGGTTGCGGGAAACCACCATGAGGGCGGCAAGCATGACGAGCAGCAGGGCCGTGCCCATGAGCAGGGCATAATCCTCCATCTGCAGGATCGTGTACAGCAACGAGTACAGGGCCACGAGCAATACGCCTATCCCCATACCTTCCTTATAATTCCGCAGGGCGAAACCGACATAGCACGACACCATCAGTACAATGCATCCCGACGCCGAAAGGTAGGATGTCAGAAAGGCCAGGTGCTCGGACAACGACAGCAGGACCAGATAGAACACCACCATCGACAGCCCCACGATGCCGTACTGTACCGGATGCAGCCGCGCCCCAAGACCCATTTCAAACACAATGAACGCAAGGAAGGTCAGGCCGATGAACAGCACGCCGTACTTCACCGAGCGTTCCACCAGCTTATAGTGCGTACCGGCTTGGTACAGATCCACGCCGACGGCAAACTCCGTGAAATGCCTCGGCCACGTGTGCAGCGTGCCAAGATTCGGATACGAGCGCGCCAATGAGGGCACGCTCCACACCGCGGAGAAGCCCGTGTCCGAAGTCTCATAAGAGGCCGGAAGCACCTGCCCCTGAAAACTCGGATGCGGCCACGGCGAACGCACCTTGATCTCCGTGGTTTCGCCCGCCGTCGCAAACCGGATGCCGCCGCTGCCGCTCAAGGCCAAGCGTTGCGAAAAGTCAAATGTCCCTTGCCCCGCATTCAAGGCAATGGGAACACGGAAACCGGACGGAAGGTTCTCGAACGGCTGCGTACCCGGCTCGGCGCTGTGCGGGACACCGGCCCAAACGAACGGGCTCGCCTCGCGGAGCGCACTCGGGTGGCTCAGGCCCGTGACTACAAAAGACCGGGCATAATCCACATCAACCAGCGCGGGGACGATGCGGGTCAGCGCTTCCCTGGACGGCAATGTAAACTGCCCGGAAATACCGATCTCGGACGTATACACCAGCGCCCTGTATATCCCCCTACGGCGGGATTCTGGATCAAGCGTGGCGTCAAAAGACAGACGCGACGGCAGGATGACGAAATAGCTCGCCTCCAGCCTTGTTTCGCGTACCAGCCTGTCCTTGCCTCCCTCGACGGGCACGACGCGTTCCCGCTCCACACGCTCCGTATACGGGACCAGCAGATACGGGCCGGAAAGCTGCTGCAACCCGCCCCATGTCCGGCTGATGTCCGCCACCACTTCACGGTACAGCGACGAGCGTTCCCCTACGAGGCTTTCCACCATCAACAGCGGAATCAGGAGCAACAGTGCGATGCCCGCTACGACGGCGTAACGAAACATCATCGAATCCTTCAATTGATCCTGCAACACGGCCTTGTCCGTATTGTGCGGCGTCTCCACAACATCCTCCACGGGCAACTGAGGTTCTCGGGACTTTTCTGAAGGAGCCCCCTGCTCTCCAGACGTTTCGAACGCGAACGTATCTTCGGCGGTCAGGGATTCTGTCCGGACCACCCCTTTCTCCGCAGCCCCCGGAGGAGGCAACGGCTCCGCCGCAGTAACCGGGGGCTGTCCGGAAACCCGGCGCGTCCGGAGCATGATCCATCTGACTATGGCCACGAAACCGATACACAACGGGATCAAAATCAACACGAGTACAAGCAGGCCGATCAACATCACTTCGAACATACTTTATTTCCTGTCAATGCGACTCAACAGCTCCACCAACGGGGAACACCGGAGGTTCCCTCCCCGCCAATGTGCACTCAACAGGCACGCACAGCAAGCCTTGCCTTCTATCCTCCGGAGACGGGACGTGCCTGTTCCGTCTTCTTTATTTTCTACCGCGTCACCCATACCAATGGAGCAGCCCTTCTCCGCACCCGGATTACCGCATAAACGGTATGTCCGTACAGATACCAATTACGCCAGCAAGAATCCCCGTGCGAACCCCGTAGGGCTTTCCAAACATAAAAAAAGCCCTCCCGAAATCTCAGGAGGGCTTTGCTCAATCCATAGCAGGGTGGAGCACCACGCGGCCTTCCGCCAATGAGCGGGGCACGTCGATGATACGTTGGTTGCGCGACCCTCGGAACCGGATAATCAAGGACTTCTCCTCCAGTATGAAGGGGCCGTCCACAAGGATATCCAGCTGGCGCAGCAACGGCATATGCCGGCTGTCCGCAAGCAGCTCCTCATACAAATACCCGGTATAGCTCGTCAGATTGTACCCCGCAGCGCGCAGGCGCTCTGCCAGCGGCGCAAGCTTTCCGCTCTGTACGAACGGTTCCCCGCCGCTGAACGTTACCCCGCGCACGATGGGGTTTTTCCGTACGTCCGCAAACACCCAGTCGGGTGAAACCATGCGCCCGCCGTCGAAAGGATGCGTCGTCGGGTTATGGCAGCCCTTGCAATGGTGCGGGCAGCCCTGCGTAAACAGGACGTAGCGCAAGCCCGGCCCATCTACGATGGACTCCTCGACAATGCCGGATATGCGTATTTCGTCGCTCATACCAAAACCTCTGACTTCGCCAAGACGAGGGAGAATTGCGGAAGGGAGGGAAAAGCTTTTCTAAAGAAAGGGGGGAGCACCCCCACGCTTTTCCCTCCCTTCCCAAAGGCTTCTGCGCTTATTGGATCCCTGTTCACAGCTTTTTCAGCTTCAAAACGAAAGAACCCTAGTTACCGCAGCAGCCGATCTTGCAATGCTTCACGCGATCTTCGACTTCAGCGCGTTTGGCGTTGTTGAAACGATCCACGGTGCCGACGAGGTATCCGGTAATGCGACGGATACGTTCAAACTTCACGCCTTCGCCAACCAAAACTTTCTTGCTTCCAGTGTTCATTGAACCGTTCTCCAATACTTGGTTTAACAATAATGGGTATATCGGAAAATGCGGGTGTCCGCACTTTGCTTGCTCATCAGCGCGACATTCACGCGCCTCTTCAATGCATTCCCAGTTCAACCGCTCCAGCTGGGCTGTCCCCGAGCTATACGAATTGATCCAAGGCGTTCCTCTTAGCGAAGGGGGATGGAAAAACTCACCCGTTCCAACAGCCGGAACGAACTCCCCCCGCGCGGCCTCCCCACCAGTCAAAAGTCTTAGGAGGGGAAAGAGAGAGGGCTGGGAAGGGGAAGCCCTTCTTCAGAAGGGTTCCCCTTCCCAATATTCATCTAAATCACCATATTGGGCATCTTGTCCTCGGCTTCGAGGCGTTCCTCTTCAGAACGCACGTCGCGGATGTAGCCCTTGATCTTGCGCAATACTTCGATATCGACGCCTTCGCCGTCGTGACGCCCGCAGCGGGGGCACACGTCGCCGATGATGCCCGTGTAGCCGCACAGGGGATCACGGTCCACGGGATGGTTGATGGACCCGTAGCCGACGCCCATGTCCTTCATGGCCCGGATGAGATCCTCGAACGCCTCAAGGTTGTTCACCGGATCGCCGTCCACTTCCACATAGGTGATGTGCCCGCCGTTGGTCATCGCATGATACGGCGCTTCAAGACGGATCTTGTTGTAGGCGCTGATGCTGTAATAGACCGGGATGTGGAACGAATTGGTGTAGTAGTCCTTATCCGTAATACCTTCGATGGAGCCGAAACGCTTGCGGTCGAGACGTACGAACTTGCCGGAAAGCCCTTCGGCGGGGGTTGCGATCACCGAGAAATTGAGCTTCGTCTCGGCGGCCTTCTTGTCCGCCTTCTCGCGGATGAAGCCTACAATCTTGAGGCCAAGCTCCTGCGCTTCCTCGGACTCGCCGTGATGCTTGCCGATCAGCGCCTTGAGGCACTCCGCAAGGCCGATGAACCCCACGGTCAGCGTGCCGTGCTTGAGCACTTCGCGCACTTCGTCGTCCGGGCCGAGCCGTTCCGAATCGATCCAGATGCCCTGCCCCATCAGGAAGGGATAATTCTTGCACTTCTTGCACGACTGGATTTCGAGGCGCTCAAGAAGCTGCTCGAAGACCAGATCCACCATCTTGTCCAGCTCGGCGAAGAAGGCGTCGACGTTGTGATCCGCAAGGATGCCCAGGCGGGGCAGGTTGATGGACGTAAAGCTCAGGTTACCGCGCCCGTTGACGATTTCACGGCTCGGATCGTTCATGTTGGCCATAACGCGCGTGCGGCAGCCCATGTAGGCGATTTCCGTCTCGGGATGGCCGGGCTTGTAGTAGGCCAAGTTGAACGGCGCGTCGATGAAGGAAAAGTTCGGGAACAGGCGTTTGGCGGACACGCGGCAGGCAAGCTTGAACAGATCATAGTTGGGCTCGCCTTCCCGGAAGTTGACGCCTTCCTTCACCTTGAAGATATGGATGGGGAAGATGGGCGTCTCGCCGTTGCCGAGGCCCGCTTCGGTGGCCAGCAGCACGTTGCGGATGACCATGCGGCCTTCGGGGGAGGTGTCGGTCCCGTAGTTGATGGAGCTGAAAGGGATCTGCGCTCCGGCGCGGGAGTGCATGGTGTTGAGGTTGTGCACCAGCGCTTCCATCGCCTGATACGTGGCCTTCTCGGTGTACTCAAGGGCCTTCTTGACGGCGAAGTCGATGTTCAGGGCGGGGGCGTGCTGAGTGAGGATCTCCCGGACGAAGGCAAGGCCCTTTTCATCAAGGATGGATTCGTTTTCCTCAATGTAGGCGCGCAGCCCGGCCTTTACAGCATCCTTGCTCTCCATATTGTAGAGATCAAGGATCAGGCACAGTTCCTTGATGAAGGTCTTGGCGACTCCGGGGGCGAGGCCGTATTCGAAATTCGGGATGCTCTGCCCGCCGTGCTGGTCGTTCTGATTGGCTTGAATGGCGATGCAGGCAAGGGCGCTGTAGCTGCGGATATCGTTGGGTTCGCGCAGGAAGCCGTGGCCCGTGCCGAAGCCGCCCTTGAACAGCGTCTTGATGTCGATCTGGCAGCAGGTGGTGGTCAGGCTCAGGAAATCAAGGTCGTGGATGTGGATGTCGCCGTTCTTGTGCGCGAGGCTGTGCTTCGGGTTGAGGATGTACATCTCGTAGAACTGCTTGGAACTTTCACTGCCGTAACGCAGCATCATGCCCATAGCGGTGTCGCCGTCGATGTTGGCGTTCTCGCGCTTGAGATCGTTGTCCTTGGCGTCCTTGAAGGTGAGGTCGCGGATGGTGGTCATGAGCCGGGTGTTCATTTCCCGGATCTTGGTCCGCTGGTGGCGGTACAGGATGTACGCCTTGGCGGTGCGGGCATGGCCGCTCTTGATAAGGGTTTTTTCTACCAGATCCTGCACCTGTTCCACATCGGGGATGGCGTCCTCGAACTGCTCATTGAGGCGCTCCAGCACTTCGGCGGCTATCTTGAGCGAAAGGACATAATCCTTCCCTCCCTGACTGCTGGCGGCACGGAAGATTGCCTGAGCGATCTTGTTCACGTCAAAAGGAACAATGCGTGCGTCACGTTTCCTGATAGAACTAACCATTCGTCATCTCACTCGCTTTAATCAAGAAAAAAAGGCTGTTTGCAGTTCGCAACAATATGTACTTGTTACTGAAAGGAAACAGATTCATACATCCAGCATAGCCTATCCGGCGACTCGGGGCTAGTGTCTAACACTCTTTTCCGAAAAGTTCTTTTTCGAACCACCCGCCGTCCGATTGCCTACCATCGGGACGCAAAAAAGGACGCCTTAGAGCAACGAGGCCCGTCGCTCTTTCGTTAAACCGGGGAGACCCACTATCAAAACTTTCTGAATATCCGAGGGTTGATATGCTCACCCCGATATCGGGGGCATACGGCAGCGAACCCTCGCTTGTCCGGGGGGATGTCTCTCTGCGTGAAGAAGGTGTAAACGCAAACCGGAAGAGGATCAACACCCCTGTACATGCCCAAGCGAAAGCTCTCTCCTCAAAAGCCCCGGGAAACAAGGCTTCCGTCGGCATGAAAAATTTTTCAGCTTTTTTTATACTCCGGCGAGTCATATCAGGGCCATTCTGTCAACCGCCAATTTGCAGCTAGTTACGCATAACTTTTCTTAAGTATTGAATTATTTTTTTCTAGAAATATCAAAAAATCCTGCCTCACTGCCCCTTTATTCAGCGTATGCGGGCCTCCTTTAAAAAGTAACAATTCCTAATTATAGAAAAACCTCCACCCGGGGAAAGCCTGCCGAAAGCGTCTGGAGGCGGTAAAGCCACCCCCAAAGCCTCCCGGCACCCCGCACGGAGGATCGGGTTTACCGCCTAAGAGAAGCGTCCTTAACCACCACGGCCAAGCCGTGTTGACGGGTGGCGGGTAGCCCGGTACAAACCCAAAAGGCACCTTCAAGATGACCGCCGGTCAGCCCATCCCTCCCCAGTCCGGTACAGCGCTGTTTGTCTCGCCTTGCCAGCCCTCCGGCGTTTCCGTTCCGAGAGAACCACGTCCATTGTGACGGAAGCGGAGGCATCCTCACCCTGCCGGTGCCCCGCTCCGTCAGAAAAGGCGGAGGCGCCGCGGATCAGGTCCGTCCGCAGCGGGAGCCGTGCCCTGACATACGGAAAACATGAAGTGCATTCCTTGTTTCAACATCCGCCGCAACCAACGGCGGCAAACCCACCGCGCATACCGTGCGCTCTTTTTAGGATACGTTGTATGACAAACGGATTTACGAAAGCAGAGGATCTTGCCCGCCCGTAGCAAAGGCTGCTGCGCGACGAGCTGAAGATTGAAGCAGGCGGCCTTTGCTCATCCTCACATGAAAATTCATGCAAGGAGTGGGCAAGGTAGTGAGCTATACCAACGCCGACCGGATACTTCCCCGCGAACTGCTGGACGCGATCCAGCAATATGCCGACGGGGTGTATCTGTATATTCCGCGCAAGGCGGAACGGAAACGGGCTTGGGGCGAGGCCACGGACTCCCGCAGGGAGCGGCTCGCCCGGAACAGGGAGCTGTACGAGAAACATCTCGGCGGCGCTCCCGTGCACAAACTGGCGGAAGAATATTACCTCTCCGCCAAGACCATCTATAAAATCCTTGCCTCCATGCGGCAGGCATGACGGACAGCGCCACAGGCCCACGCTTGCGGCGCTTTTTCGTTTGAGAAGCGAGAAGGAGGACCACAAAAGCGCCCGTTTCCGATATAAGGCAGGGATACTTTTTTACACAGGAGTTTCCACATGCATCCAACATCAACAGCATCCAACCCGTTGTTCGACCGCGACTTCCTTCTCTCCACCATGATGGGCCCCAATTGCGTCAGGTTCGCCGAAGAACTGACCGCAAACATCCCCCTTTCTCCCCATATGCGCGTGCTCGACCTGGGGTGTGGCATGGGGCTGAGCTCGATATACCTCGCACGGACATTCGGCGTACGGGTCTTTGCCGCGGACCTGTGGATAAACCCTTCGGACAACTTTGCGCGGTTCCGGGACTTCGGGCTTGAAGACGCCGTTATCCCCCTCCGGGCCGAAGGACATGCCCTGCCCTTTGCCGAAGGGTACTTCGACGCCGTGATCTGTATCGATGCCTACCATTTTTTCGGCTGTGATCCGGAGTACCTCGACGCCCACATCGCTCCTCTCGTCAAGCCGGGCGGCTTTATCGCCGCCGCCATCCCGGGCCTCCGGCAGGAATTCACGGGGGACATCCCCGACGAGCTCCGGCCTTATTGGAAGGAAGATATCAATTTCCACTCCGCCGGATGGTGGGCCGAACTCTGGAAACAGTCCACCCGCGCCGCCGTACGGGACGCCTTCTCCCTCCGCAGCCACAAAGCCGCATGGGAGGACTGGCTCCAGTGCGACAACCCCTATGCACAGCGCGATGCCGACATGATGGAAAAGGCCGGCTGGCGCTACTTCGACTCCATCGGCATCATCGCTACCGTGTCCCCGGCAGCCTGTTCGGAACCGTACCTTCTATTATAAGGTAGAGGTCTCCCTTGAAAGCCTGTCGCCCGTGCGGCGGAACGGCCTCCCCCTTGGCAGCCCCACCTTGGAAATACCGTTCGCCGAGCCTCCATACCTCCGATAGGCATTCGTCCGTTTCCGGCACCAACCCGGACGGATGCATACCCGCCATCCCGCATCAGCCCAAACCTTTTGCCGGAGCCTCACACCTCCGGCAAAAGGGCATCCCCGGCGAGCCCGGAACACAGCAAAAAGCAGCGGCTTCGGGCGAGACTCTCTCTTCCGAAGTAAAAAAGCCCTAAAGATCTGCATGGATTC
>NBJMR02800__coassemble_2636_pt1 | contig 12287 bp, 9 predicted proteins | sample NBJMR02800__metabat2_high_PE_022 | metagenome-assembled genome bin NBJMR02800
GAGAAACTTTCTTCAGAAAGTTTCTCCTCCCCCTCCCCAAATATATCATCCAACCAGCGCGGCGTATTCGGCGGCGGAAATACGCCCGCCTTCGTCGGCATCGTCGGGTTTGACGCGGACGAGCCAACCCTTGTCGTAGGGCCTGTCGTTGAGCAGTTCGGGGGCGTCCGCCAGTGTTTCGTTGACGGCGACGATTTCACCGGAAACCGGAATGATCGCGTCGGAAGTGATTTTGACGGACTCGATGGAAGCGCAGGAAACGCCTTGCTTGAAGTGTTCGCCCACGGCGGGGAGGTCGACGAAAATGACCCCGCCGAGCTGATCCTGTGCATAGTCCGTGATGCCGACGAGCATGGTGCCGTCGGGCTCCAATTTGGCCCAGAGGTGTTCGGAGTGGTAGGAACGGTCTTCGGGATAGGTGAGGCTCATAATGCGATCTCCTTCGGGTTGAGCGATGTTGCTATTCGGTCACATCTACGCGGGGAGCACGGATGGCGGCGGGGACGATTTCGTCCAGCGTGGGGTGGCCGATCATGACTTCATGCAGTCTTTCGGGCGTATAGCCGCCGACCATGAGCAGCTGGGCCACGGTGACGAGGTGGGATACGCCGTGGCCGATGGCCGCGATGCCCGCGATGGCGTCACCGGCCCATACGACCTTCACGAATCCGCCGGAAGCCCCGGCTGCCTGCGCGATGGGATTCAGGGTCAGGGGGACCTGCGATACGCTTACGGACTTCCCGGCGGCAAGGAGCCCTTTGGCGGTCTGGCCGACGCGCATGATCTCGGTGCTGCCGTAAATGCAGGACGGGACCGGGCCGGGCACGTATACGCCTTTTTCGTGTCCGAGGATGCGGCGGGCGACATACGCGCCCTGATGGTCGGCGGCATGGGCCAGCAACGTAAGGCCGTTCACGTCGCCGATGGCATAGACGCCTTCGGCGGCTTCAAGATGGTCGTTCACGTCGACGAAGCTGCGGCGTTTCAGCGTGCAGCCCGCCTTTTCGCAATCAAGCCCGGCTGTATTCGGAGTACGGCCCACGGCGACCAGCGCCTTGGAGGCGGTCAGCACGCGCCCATCACCAAGGGTCAGCTCGGCCTGCCCGTCCTTCGTGACGAGCGACTTCGCCATGACGCCCGTGATGCAGGTCCGGCCCGCCTTGCTCTGGACGCGGTCCATTTCTTTGGCGATGTCGGCGTCTTCAGTAGGGGCGATGTGCGGGGCGGCCTCGACGATGGTGATTTTGGAGCCCATCATGCCGAAGAAGTCGCCAAGCTCAAGGCCGATGGCCCCAGCGCCCACGATGATGAGGCTTTCCGGGACTTCGGGAAGGTTGAGGACGCCGGTGCTGTCGAGCACGGCGTCGCCGTCGGGAGCGAGGCCGGGGAAGGACGCGCTCGACGAGCCGCAGGAAAGGATGATGTTGTCAGTCGTTAACATTTCTTCGCCGGATTCGGAGCGGACGATGGCCTGCCCTTTTCCGGCGCACACGCCGCGTCCTTCGTACAGGGTGATCCCCGCCGCCGCGAGGCTTTTGGCGAGGGTCTGGCTGGAGCCCTTGAGGAAGCGGCCCACGCGGGTTTGCAACGCCTTGTAGTCGATGTCGATGGAGCCCTTCATGGTGCGCAGGCGTTCCTGAGCCTTGAGGAGCCCGAGGGGGGCCGTTGCGCCGAGGAGCATCTTGGTGGGGATGCAGCCGCAGTTCAGGCACGTGCCGCCCCAGTGTTTGTCTTCGATGATGGCGACTTTTTTGCCGCCTGCCGCCAGTTCTTTCGCCGCCGTGGTCCCGCCGGGGCCTCCGCCGATGATGATTACGTCGTAATGCATGGGTTGCCTCGTTTTGCGTATGCCGAGAAAGAGGGAAGAAATTTTCTCGAGCGGAGCGCCCGCCCCGCCGCCGTCCGTGTGCCTTGAAAGGCCGCTGCCGGGCGTGGCCTCCGCGAGGCCGCTTTTGTTTTCCCCTTTTCCCGGGTCTCCATCCCCCTTCCGAAACCGTCGGAGAGGGGGATGGGACAGCTCGGAAGGAAGTGCTTAAAAATCTCTTCCTGTCAAAAAAATCCAGAATGTCCGTCTGATTATGCCGCTTGCGAACCGTCTCGTACCTTCCCCGCCAGCCAAGCTCTGCGGAGGGAAGGGGAGCGGAAAGGGAGAGGGGCCTCTTAGGTTCCTTCCCTCCCCGGTTTGCCTACTTCGCTATGTCGGCCTTGAACAAGAATTCGCGGGAGGCGGAACGGTACTTGAGCATCATGGGATCGGCCACGGGTTCGAGCCCCTGCATACCCTGCGGCATTTCGGGGGTTACGGCGGCGATGGCGTAGGGAAGCTGATGATCGCCGCAGGCTTCAAAGACCATGCGGGCCGCTTCACCGGCTTCGTCGCGGTTCGGCCAACGGGCGCCCTCGGGACCGGAGAGCGGGGTGGCGAGGAAACGGATTTCGTGGTCGGGGAACGCTTTCACCAGTTCGATGGTCTTGGCGAGTTCGTCCTTGGTGGGCGCGGAACCGTAAAGGGCTTCGTAGACGGATGCTGGGCCGGGGATGTTGAGCTGTACTTTGGCCAGCGCGTTCAGGCCGATGAGGCGTTCGAGCAGGGCGGGATTCCGTCCGTCCGTCTGTATGCAGACCGTGAGGCCGCCCTTGGCGAGCTGTTGCACCAGTTCGACGAAGTGATCTTCCTCCGCCGCCGGGCACTGGGAAAGGTAGAGGCCGGAAATCCAGCCGTGCAGCAGGTCGCTGCGCGTGACCGCGCCTTCGAGGGCGTGCCCGGACAGCAGGTAGGCGATGACTTCCCCGGAGCCCTGCTTGATGACCGTGCCGTCGTCGAACAGCGGGAACTCCACGCCTTCGGGGTTGCGGTAGATGGCCTTGCGGTTGGCGCGGTAGAAGGTGTTGAATGTCTGGGCATCAGCCTTGAAATCCACGGTTTCGTAAGCGATCTGATGTTCGGCGAGAAAGCCTTTGACGATTTTGCACCGCAGGCAGTCGGGTGCGGTATACAGGGTGATGCTCATCTGTGCGCTCCTGTGATGCCGGAAAGCCGGCAGAAAGGGTTGCTTTGCAAACGGCGGTTTGCCGCCGGGTATAGACGAAAAAAGAGGCGGAATCCATCGGAACGGGGTTCCTCTGGATTTCTGCCTCTACCTATACCCGGATCCGGGACAGAAAATTGTTACCGTTGTTACTTTTTTCGCAAAAAGTTTGAAAAAAATCGGCTCCGGGGAGGAAATCAGCCCCACTCCGCCTCTTCTTGTTCTTCCAGCAGTTTTTCAAGCTGATCGAGCTCGCTCAGTTCGATTTCATGGCGTGAGAACCGCACCAGAATCCCGAGCTCGCGCAGCTGCTGCAGGCAGCGGAACAGGGAAACGCGGTGGATGTCCAGCACTGAAGCCAGTTCGAGCTGGGTCATGTCCAGAGGAAAGGCCTTGGCGTTGTTATGGCTGCGGGAAAGCTGGCGCAAAAAGCGGCAGACGCGGGCCAGCGGCGTGCCGTGCTTGATCAGGAAACTTACGCTGAACAGGTTGGAAAATTTGGTGGCCGTACCCCGGAGCATGTTCAGGATGAGATGGGGGTATTGGCGGGCGAATTCGGCGTCATGGATCAGCGAGCTGGGGAAACGGTACGCTTCGGTCCTCTCCAGCACCCGGAAACAAGCCATCGTCGCCTCGTCCCCGGTGATCACGCTCGTCTCGTTGAAGATGCAGCCCTTGCCGAAAAACATGACGACATGATCTTCCCCTGCCGCGTTGGTGTAGGTGAGCCGCACGCGTCCCTTATCTATAAAATAGAAGCAATCGGTGGTGGCCTGATGATTGTAGTGGGAACGCGGAAAAACGAGATGCGTCCCCATGTGCACAATTTCCCGCCAAGGCTCATGCAGACCGCTGTGGGAGATGATAGCAATGTGCTGTTGCGGCATTTGGATTTCTGCGGTCATAGAATCACCTCTTTCTCAATGATGGATGGGCGGAAATGTTCTTATACTTTTTATGTGAATTGTTGCACAGGTTACATTTCTGTTTTCTCATCCGTCATAAGGTGCTTTTGCGGATAAAGGAACCCCTCTGTGAAAGCCCATAGACGAAAGGCGTCAATCGTTCAAGTCTGTTCGGGAATGAGGACAGCCTTGACGTATCTCCGAAGTTTCATTTCATTTTGTTCTGCCTGGGGCGCAAGCACCGGCGTCCGGGCGCAATCCATACATAGGGCAGGAGCATCCGATGAGCGCGACGATTTTCCCCACTGGCGTTACTATCTACAATCCCGAAAAATGCTGGAGCGGTTATACCATCTTTCAGGCCGCCGAACGCGGCGCCCTCCTTATCGACATGAACGGCAATGAAGTCCGCATGTGGGAAGGCTTGCAGGGCTTTCCAAACAAAATGCTGCCCGGCGGTTACGTGATGGGGAGCCTTGGTGAACGCAATCCCAAGTATGGCCTTCAGGACCAGACCGACCTTGTGCAGGTGGACTGGGACGGCAATATCGTGTGGAAGTTCGACAAAGCTGAATACATCGAAGATCCGGGCGAGGAACCCCAATGGATGGCCCGCCAGCACCATGACTACCAGCGCGAAGGCAACACCGTGGGCTACTATGTGCCCGGTTCCGATCCCAAAACCAACAGCGGCAACACGCTGATCCTCGCGCACAAGAACGTCCACGTGCCCGCCATTTCCGACAAGATGCTGCTTGACGACGTGATCTACGAAGTGGATTGGGACGGCGACATTGTGTGGGAATGGAAGGTATCGGATCATTTTGAGGAGCTGGGCTTCGACGCCATCGCCCGCAACCTCATGTACCGCGACCCCAACTATTACACCGGGTTCGGGAACAGCCACATCGCGGGCGACTGGGTGCACACCAACTCCATGTCCGTGCTCGGCCCGAACAAATGGTACGACGCTGGCGACAAGCGCTTCCACCCCGACAACATCATCATCGACTGCCGCGACGCCAACATCATCCTGATCATCGAAAAGGCCACCGGCAACATCGTATGGAAGATCGGCCCGTATTTCGATCAGACCCCCGAACTGCGCAAGCTCGGCTGGATCATCGGCCAGCACCACGCCCACATGATCCCGCGCGGCCTGCCCGGCGAAGGCAACATCCTTATTTACGACAACGGCGGCTGGGCCGGCTATTACGCCCCGAACCCGGGTTCCCCCACCGGCATCCGCGGCGCCTTGCGCGACTACTCCCGCGTGCTGGAAATCGATCCCGTCACGCTGGAAATCGTGTGGCAGATGACGCCGAAAGAAGCCGGATACCTGATGCCGCTTGACGCCAACCGTTTCTATAGCCCGTTCATCAGCGGTATGCAGCGGCTGCCCAACGGCAACACCATGATCACCGAAGGTTCCCACGGCCGCATCTTCGAGGTGACCCCCGAACACGAGCTGGTGTGGGAATACGTGTGCCCCTACTGGGGGACGGCCCTGCCCATGAACATGGTGTACCGTTCCTACCGTCTGCCCTACGAATGGGTGCCGCAGCTTGAAAAGCCCGCCGAATCGCCCATCGAACGCCTCGACGTATCCACGTTCCGCGTGCCCGGCGCCGCCGCCCCGGGCGTGAAGAGCGCCGTAAAGATCAAGGAAGCCAAGGGGTACTTCGGCCTGTCCGCCATGTGCGTGGCTGCCGACATCGAAGAATAAGCGCATTACTAAGGATGGTTGAGGGCGGTTCTGGTTGAGAAAGGCATTTTTCCAATCCGGGCCGCCTTTTTGGTACGCCCCCGTCTTCGGCGGGGGATCTTTCCGTCCGTTTTGGGGATGGAGCCCTGCTATTTGAGGAAGCGAGGGAAACGCATGAAGAGGCTGTGCTCACTTTGTTTGACGTTGGGGATGCTCTGTGGGGCGGCGGCGACCGCCGGAGCCGTCGAGATCAAGGCCAAAGGCACATGGGAGATTTTGTCCGAATGGAGCAACGTCGCTCCGCTGAACGGGCCGAATGATCGGTTCGCCACCTTGCAGCGCCTGCGTACGCAGGTGGAAATCATTTCTTCGAATGCCCTCAAGGGCGTCGTGTTCTTTGAAATCGGGGACACCAACTGGGGCAAGGCTTCCGAGGGCGGCGCGCTGGGGACTGACGCCAAGAATATCGAAGTCCGCTATTCGTACGTCGACTGGCAGGTTCCGAACACGGATCTGCGCGTCCGCATGGGCCTCCAGCCGATCATCCTCCCCGGATTCGTGGCGTCGGGATTCAGCCCGGTATTCGGTCATGACGTGGCCGGCATCATGTTGTCGCAGAAGTGGTCCGACGAGGTCGGGACGACGTTCTTCTGGGCCCGGCCTTTCAACGGCAACTTCGGCGGCTGGAACGGCAACGGCTCGCAGGCCAACGGGACGCCGCGGGATACCCCCGGCGACGCCATGGACCTGCTCAGCCTGATCGTGCCCATCAAAACGGACGTGATGAAGGTTTCGCCTTGGGGCATGTTCGGCTTTATGGGCACCAAGAGCCTCATGGGGAACATCAAGGGCGGCGATCCGGCGACATGGGCTCCCCGGGCCGGCCTGTATCCCATTCTTGGCAGCGGCTACACGTTTGAGACGTTCCCCTTCCGCCGGAATACGGAAACCCACGAAAACGCGTGGTGGCTCGGCATCACCGCCGAAACGAATTCTTTTTCGCCGCTCACCGTCGCCGGGGATTTCGCCTATGGCAGTGTGAAGATGGGGGAAATCCCGGGGTATGAGGGCTTTGCCGACGGCCCCGGCACGTTCAAGCTGGATCGTGCGGGCTGGTATGCCGCCGTACGCGCGGATTACGCCCTTGATTGGGCCACTCCCGGCATCATCGCGTGGTACGGCAGCGGCGACGACGGCAATCCGTACAACGGTTCCGAGCGCCTGCCTCAGTACAACACGCCGTGGGCGGTGAGCGCGCTCGGCTTCGGCGGCGGCTGGACCGATATCGCCACATGGAAGGTGCTCGGGCACAACCCCGGCGGCCTTTGGGGCGTGGTCCTGCATCTCAAGGACATCTCGCTCATGGAAGATCTGAAGCACACCCTGCGTGCCGGGTACTACCACGGCACCAACAACTCCGCGATGCCCAAGGCCGCGAACATGGCCTCGTATCCTTCCCGCATCGACGGCCCGTTCGCCTATCTCACCACGTCCGACGACGCGTGGGAATTGAACGCGGACACCCGCTACAAGGTTTATGAAAATCTGGAACTCGCCGTCGAGGCCGCGTATGTGCGCCTCAACCTGGATGAGGGAACGTGGGGAAAGAAGATCGTCAATGAAGTGGATAAGGATTCCTATCGCGTGAGCATTGGGCTGAAGTATTCGTTCTAGTGTGTCCCGTTTATGGGGAAAAGGCCGGTGGGAGACTGCCGGCCTTTTTTGTTGGGGCATCGGATTCGATAAAGGGCAATGCGCTAAGGCTGGTTGCCGAGGCACTCCGAACAGAAAGCGTGCCCCTGCGATACGGCGATGCGCCTGACCAACTCCTCGGCCAGCATATGTGACGGCAACCGCCTGAGCGCTTCTTCATCGGCTTTGCGTGTCGTCACTTCAACATCGGTTTCGTAGCGGCTTGGCTCGGGCCGCAGCGTCATAAGGCATGGCCCCTTGCCCGTGAGTATCCACTCCGGATGCACATTTTTTACGCGCATCAAAATGACCAGCCAGCTGGAGGGCATCTTCCCGCGCCGGACGGCAGCGGAAACCGCCGACTGCGGGACGCCGAAAAAGTCGGCCAGATCGGTAGCCGTATGCTTACGGATAACGAGTTTAAGCCGTTCCATTTGAGCGTCGAAAATTTGGTTTTCCATTCGAGCCTCTCGATGGCCGTGTTATGGGTGCGACCTACTATTGATAGTCAAAAGAACTACAATAGTAGGTCGATTTCGTAAAGGGGCATTGTATCTGGGAGGAATGAAAAAGAAATATGATGAGGACAAGCTGGCTAAGACGTTTATGCCCGCAGTGATCCGGCGCTACCGTGATGCGGCGGGGCTCTCTCAGCAGGAACTTGCAGATCGGGTTGGCATTTCTAAAAGCTACATATCCTCTTTGGAGCTTGGTTATCGAGCGCCGAGTTTGAATCTGCTTGTGAAGATTGCTCAGACATTGGAGGTGAAAGCGGGCAAAATGGTCGATGAAATGGTGGAAGATGCCGAAAGGGTTCTTTGACGTTTCGCCGGTGGTTTCATGACGGCTTGGGCTATAACGGCATGAGGCCCGGCCCGGTGTCCGTGAGTATCTATTCCGTGATTACATTAGGGAGGAAGACATGCCGAGATACAGCAAGGAAGACGGTAATATTTTGAAGCAGTTTGGTGCGGCGGTGAAGGCGGGAAGGGATGGACTGGGCATCTCTCAAGAGGCGTTGGCGGAAAAGGCAGGTCTACATAGAACGTATGTTGGAGGAGTGGAACAAGGACGCAGAAATGCAAGCCTGTTGAATATCGTAAAGCTCTCTCAAGTTCTTGGTGTGGAGGCAGCAAGTGTTTTTGAACGCATGAAAACAATAAAAATGTTAAAAATAGTAAATAACAATATGTTACATCGTGTAATGTGAATGCGGAATAGATTTCATACGGCAATGGACAACGATAAAACAAAAGTCATCATGGGACTGATTGTAGCGTCGCTTCGCGAAGGGCTCGGCATGAGCCGCTATGCTTTGGCTCAAGAGGCGGGCGTTGACTATTCGTGGCTGCGGCGTTTCGAACAGGGAAAGTCCGGGATCCGGGTGGAAACCCTTATTGGGCTTGCAAAGGGATTGGGGATTCCAGCGGGAACATTGTCGGCGCGATGGAGAAAGCGTTGGAAAATCCCGATACGTGGCTTAAGGAGCACGAAAGGAAAAGGAGCTGAGGGGGCGTGAAGAGCGGCGTTGGAGATACGCTGGCAAAGGCGTTTTTGGGGGGATACAATGAGAAAAGGGAACCAACTTTCGCTGATTCCCTTGGGGTAATTCTCTTTTATGTGCTGGTCGGGATGAAAGGATTTGAACCTTCGACCCCTTGAACCCCATTCAAGTGCGCTCCCAGACTGCGCTACATCCCGGCACGCAGATGGAGATACCTTTCTCATGCCCCGCTGTCAACAAATTTTCGCGGGAAAAACGATCTTTTTTGTACGCAGTGATGTTTTGGCATTCATTTCGGCAATCTGGGATTGTCCCGCAGTATCGCCTCTGTTCCTACAGGTGGGCGTCGTACCAGTCACCCGCAAGGCGCAAGCCCTGATGGACATCGTATTCGGGCTCATAGCCCAGCAGCGTGCGCGCACGGGTGATGTCCGCCAGGGAATGGCGTACGTCTCCCGCCCGGAAATCACGGTAGGCCGGTTTGGCTTCCGCCGCTTCGGGCTTGTGGCGGACGACCTCGTCACGGATAAGCCGGAAAAGCTCGTTGAGCGTGGTCCGCTGGCCGAAGGCCACATTGTAGACGAGGTCCCGGGCGTCTTCCGCAGCATAGGATGCCAGCAGGTTCGCCTGCACCACATTGTCGATATAGCAGAAATCACGGGACGTTTCGCCGTCCCCGTTGACGTATACGGTATCCCCCTTCGTCAGGGCGGCGAACCATTGAGGTATTACCGCCGCATACGCGCCGTACGGGTCCTGACGCTGGCCGAACACGTTGAAGTAGCGCAGGCCGATGGTCTTGAAGCCATAGCTGCGCGCGAAAACCTCGGCGTAGAGCTCGTTCACGTACTTGGTCACGGCGTAGGGCGAGAGGGGCTTGCCGATGCGGTCTTCCTGTTTGGGCAGGTTGGGCTCGTCGCCGTAGGTGGAGCTCGAAGCCGCATAGACGAAACTCTTCACCTCGCAATCGCGGGCCGCGACGAGCATGTTGAGGAACCCGTCAATGTTGCAGCCGTTGGTCATGATCGGGTTTTCGATGGAGCGGGGCACAGAGCCGAGCGCCGCTTCGTGCAGGACGTGCTCGACGCCCTGGCAGGCCTGAAGGCAGGTTTCGACGTCGCGGATGTCTCCTTCTATGAAACGGAACCGCTCCCACTGCTCCGGGGTGACCAGTTCTCGTACCATGTCCAGATTGTGCTGATACCCGGTGAGGAAGTTGTCGAGGCCCACGACGCGCTGCCCGTGTGACAGCAACGTCTGCAACAGGTTGGAACCTATGAAGCCCGCCACGCCGGTGACGAGCCATGTGCTCGGTTCTTGTTCGATACGCTGAAGAAGTTCGGTGTAGTTGGACATCAATGGCTCCAAAGAAAAGGGTTCGGGGCATGACTCCCCTGAAGCCGGAAGTGTAGCCGCGCCGCCCTCCACTGTAAAGTATGGTCCTCCGCCGGTATTTTGTCTTTCAGGGCACTCCGTGATAGGCTTCCTGCGTTCATGGTTTCTTTTGAGAGGTTTCATTTCCTTTTTGCCCACTCTATGAGGACGGCTGTGAGTACGTATCAAACTTTTTCCACTGACGAGAAACCGCTTTCCATCTTGGATGTACGGGATGCCAAAAACCGGCGGAAGCTGGCTATGGTCACCGCGTACGATACGCCGTCGGCCCGTATTGTGGATCGGGCCGGGGTCGATATGGTGCTGGTGGGCGATTCCCTCGGTATGGTCATGCTCGGGCGCAAAGACACCCTGTCGGTCACCTTGGATGAAATGATCCATCATTGCCGCGCGGTTGTGCAGGGAATACATCACGCCCTCGTCGTTGCGGACATGCCGTTTATGACGTATGAACCCGGGCCTGATACAGCGCTTTCCAACGCGGCGCGCCTTGTCCGGGAAAGCGGCGTCAGGGCCGTAAAGCTCGAAGGCGCTTTCCTGCCTCAGATCCGCGCGCTGGTGGGCGCGGGCATACCCGTCATGGGGCACATCGGCCTGACGCCTCAGCGGTCCGCGCAGCTTGGCGGCTTCAAGGTGCAGGGCAAGCGCGCCGAAGCAGCACGGCAGTTGCTTGATGAGGCGGCGGCGCTCGAAGACGCCGGGTGTTTCGCCATTGTGCTTGAGGCCATTCCCGCACCTCTCGCGGCGGCGATTACGGCCCGGGTTTCCGTTCCCACCATCGGCATAGGGGCGGGGGCCGACTGCGACGGTCAGGTGCTCGTCCTGCATGACATGCTCGGGCTGTACAGCGAGTTTACGCCGCGTTTCGTCAAGCGGTATGCGGAACTGGGTACCCTGATGGAGCAGGCCGTGCGGGATTATGCCGAAGAGGTCCGCAGCGGGGCGTTCCCCACTCCGGCTCACAGCTTCAGTATGGATGAGGAAGAGCGCGCCCGGTTGGAAGATCGGCTGCGCGAAACCGAGTAACAGTTTTCTCCCTGTTATGGAGATGGAAAAGACGATGCAGATCATTCATTCTCCGGAAGCGTTGCATTCCGTGTGTGCCGAGTGGCGGCGTCAGGGGCTGAAAACGGCCCTTGTGCCCACGATGGGGTATTACCACGCCGGGCACGCCAGCCTGATTTCCTATGCCCGCTCGATGGCCGACAAGGTGATCGTCAGCCTTTTCGTCAATCCGACGCAATTCGGCCCCAACGAGGATCTGGAAGCGTACCCGCGCGATTTTGAGAAAGACTCCGCGCTGGTCCGCGAGCTGGGCGGGGACGTACTCTATGCCCCCGAGCCGGAAAACATGTACGCGCCCGATCACGCCACATGGGTGGAAGTGCCCGCACTTGCCAACACCTTGTGCGGCCTCAGCCGCCCCATCCACTTCCGGGGCGTGTGCACGGTGGTCTTGAAACTGTTCATGCTGGCCCAGCCCAGCCTTGCCGTATTCGGCGAGAAGGATTGGCAGCAGCTCGCCATCATCAAGAAAATGGTTTCCGATCTGAATGTGCCTGTGGAAGTCGTCGGGCGGCCCATCGTGCGTGAAGCCGACGGGCTGGCCCTCAGCTCCCGCAATGTTTACCTGACGCCCGAAGAGCGCGCCCAAGCCCCGCAGATCCGCAAGTCGCTCGAAATGGCCGCCGGTCTCGCCGCCGGGGGGGAACGCGACGCCGCCAGAATCATTGAGGCCGTCCGTGGCTATCTGGCCGAGCATCTCCCTACAGGTGAGGAGGATTACATCTCCATCGTCGATCCCGCCGTCCTGACCAAGGTAGATCGTATCGAGGACATGGCTCTGTGCGCGCTTGCCATTCGTCTTGGCAAGGCGAGGCTGATTGACAATATTTTGTTGAAGGTTGGGGAGTGAAGATGAATCGGGGGAGGGGAGTTTTTCGTCTTTCTTGGTCGTGAAGAAAAGAAGCGTCTTGGGACTTTTTTCTTGAAAGCGCATTATTTTTGAAGTGCTTCAGTTAAAAGCCTCTCAACTTTTTTCTCCGCAGTCGGAAAAG
>NBJMR02800__coassemble_2790_pt1 | contig 11384 bp, 10 predicted proteins | sample NBJMR02800__metabat2_high_PE_022 | metagenome-assembled genome bin NBJMR02800
CTCCACTTCAAAGACTTTCGTGTTTATCGAATCCCTGTTTCCAGCGTTCCACAAGGCGGATTACCGTTTGAAGCAGCATACAGGTCAAAGATGGAATACTCTGGACCGGGCCGACTCGTACTGATGAAAAGGCGAGCCGCCCGTTCCCCCTGCCACCTTCTCCGCAATTCCCTTTTCTCATCATTCACGGTAGGGTGCCAAAACGCAACGGGGGACTTTCGCCCCGCCCTTCCCGACAAACCTCAAAGGGAACCGCGTTCCCTTTCCTCAGCAGATACCGGAGCCATCGTGACGCGCCGTTTTCTCTTTTTCCTGCTCGCGTTCCTCATACTGACCTGCACGGCGTATGCAGCGCCTCTTCAACCGGGCTTTAAAACCCTCGGCATCTGGGATCCAGCCAAAAACGTGCGTCTGGACTTCGCCGTCTGGTACCCCAGCCGTTCCGCGCCCTTTCAGGTCAATTACGGAGACTGGAACTTCTCCGCCGCACGCGGCAGGCCTCCCGTGGAAGGAAAACACCCTCTCATCCTGCTCTCCCATGACAGCGCGGGCTCACGCTTTTCCCTGCATGAACTGGCATCGGAACTCGCCCGCAACGGCTTTGTCGTCCTGGCCTTCACGCATCCCGGCGACAATGTGGACGACATGGGAGCCCTTTTCATGCCCGTGCAGGTGACCGACCGGGCCAAGCAGCTCACACAGGCACTGGACATCGCCCTAGCCGATCCCGAGACGGCACCGCTCATCGATCCCGATCGCATCGGCGTCCTTGGCGTCGGCCCCGGAGGCACGGCAGCCATGCTCATCGCCGGAGCGCGGCTGGACGCGACCGGTTGGCCCATCTACTGCGCCGGAAAGGAAGAAAACGCCGATCCATACTGCACGCCGTGGGCACGGCAGCGCATGGGGGCTTTTTCCACCACTCCCAACCTTTCCGCACCCTACCGCGACAGGCGTGTCCGCGCCGCAGCCGCCGTTTCCCCTTCCTATGCCATGATGTTCACTCCCGCCAGCCTGTCCCGCATCCGGATTCCCCTTCTGCTGCTTCGTGCCGAGAGGACGCCTCTCTATACCCTTCAGCACGCGGAACGCCTCCTGAGCGCCATGCCCCAGCCTCCGCAGCTCGGCGTATTGCCCGATGCGGATACAGCCAGCCTGATGTCATCCTGCGGCGGCAATCTGGATCAGACGCTTCCTGAAATGTGCCTTGCCGTCTCCCCTTCGCGCCGGAAGGCCGTACAGGCAAAAATGGCCGCCGAATCCGCCGCCTTCTTCCTCAAATACCTCGGAACCCCCAACCCTCCACCGCTTCCTCCTGAACCCGAGGACAATCCCCAAATCACATCACATCCCGCCACGCCGGAAAAGAACGCGGCCCGCAAGAAGAAGCGGTAGAAATTCGGAGATGGACAAAAAACAAGTGCGGCCGTTGCCTCTGAAAAGGGAACGGCTGCCGAGTGAAAAGCGGTCTTTGAAAACAAACACCCCGGACGGTTTCCGTCCGGGGTGTTTGTTTTCAAAGACCGCGCCGAGGGGGGCAAAGGGGGCATGATGCCCCCTTGCCGCCGGAGGCGCATCTTATCGTATGGTTTAGTTCGCAGCCTTCTTGCTGACTTCTTCAGCGATAGCCGCAGGCACCTTTTCGTAGTGGTGGAACTGCATCGTGAAGGTCGCGCGGCCCTGCGTACGGGAACGCAGGTCCGTGGCGTAGCCGAACATTTCGGACAGCGGAACCTGAGCGCGGACAACCTGAGCGCCTGCGCGGGCTTCCATGGACTGCACGCGACCACGACGACCGTTGAGGTCGCCCATCACGTCGCCAAGGTAATCATCGGGGGTCACCACTTCCACGTCCATGTAGGGTTCGAGGAGAGCGGGGGTCGCCTTGTTCATGGCGTCCTTGATGGCCATCGAACCGGCCACATAGAAGGCCTGTTCGGAGGAGTCGACTTCGTGGTAGGAACCGAAGACCAGAGTGACCTTCACGTCCACAACCGGGAAGCCGGCGAGCACACCGGACTTCAGGGCGTCCTGAATACCCTTGTCGATGGAAGGAATGTATTCCTTCGGAATCACGCCGCCGGTGATCGCGTTGACGAACTCGTAACCCTTTTCCGGGTTGGGCTCGACTTCGATCACGCAGTGACCGTACTGGCCGCGGCCACCGGACTGCTTGGCGTACTTCAGGTCGGACTTGCTGGGCTTCGTGATCGTTTCGCGGTAGGCAACCTGAGGCTTGCCGACGTTGGCGTTCACGTTGAACTCGCGGACCAGACGGTCAACGATGATGTCCAGATGCAGTTCGCCCATGCCCGCGATGAGGGTCTGGCCGGTCTCTTCGTTGCCCTTCACGCGGAAGGACGGGTCTTCCTTCGCCAGCTTGTTGAGCGCGGCGGAGAGAGCGTCACGGTCGGTCTTCGTCTTGGGTTCGATGGCGACTTCGATGACCGGTTCCGGAATATCGAGGGATTCGAGCACCACGGGGCGCTTTTCGTCGCAGATCGTGTCGCCGGTGGAGGCAAGCTTCATGCCCACGAGGGCCACGATGTCGCCGGCGCCGGCGGACTTGATGTCCTCACGCTTGTTGGCGTGCATACGGAGCAGGCGGCCAAGGCGTTCCTTCTTGCCGGTGTTGGCGTTGTACAACGTGGAGCCGGCTTCGATCACGCCCGAGTAGATACGGAAGAAGGCCAAGTGGCCCACGAAGGGGTCGGAAGCCAGCTTGAACACGAGACCGGCGAGCGGTTCCTTGTCCGAGCTGGGGCAGACGATTTCTTCTTCCGGCTTGTCGGGGTTGTGGCCCACCATCTGATCGATATCGAGAGGAGAAGGCAGGTAGTTCACAACGGCGTCGAGCAGCGGCTGCACGCCGATGTTACGGAACGCGGTGCCGCACAGGACGGGCACGATGCTCTGACGGATGGTACCCTTGCGGATGCAGGAATTGATTTCCTCGACGGTCAGTTCATGGCCTTCGAGGTACTTTTCCATCAATTCTTCATCTTCTTCCGCCACGGTATCCAGCAGCTCAAGGCGCTTTTCTTCGTAGAGATCCTTGAGATCCTCAGGGACTTCACCATAGGTGATCTGAAGGCCCTTGGATTCTTTTTCGAAGCGGACGGAGCGGCCATTGATGAGGTCGACAACGCCGTCGAACTTGTCTTCAGAACCGATCGGGATCTGGAGGCAGACGGGCTTCGCCTTCAGGCGGTCGCGGATCATGTCCACGCTGCGGAAGAAGTTGGCGCCGATGCGGTCCATCTTGTTGATGAAGCAGATACGGGGCACGCCGTAACGGTTGGCCTGGCGCCACACGGTTTCGGACTGGGGTTCCACGCCGGCGACGGCGTCGAACACGGCCACGGCACCGTCGAGCACGCGCAGGGAACGTTCCACTTCGATGGTGAAGTCAACGTGGCCGGGGGTGTCGATGATGTTGATCTGGTGATCAAGCCAGAAACAAGTCGTCGCGGCGGAAGTGATGGTGATACCGCGTTCCTGCTCCTGCGCCATCCAGTCCATCGTAGCGCCGCCCTCGTGGGTTTCGCCGATTTTGTGGTTTTCGCCGGTGTAGTACAGGATACGTTCGGTCGTCGTGGTCTTACCGGCATCGATGTGAGCCATGATGCCGATGTTCCGCATTTTTTCGATAGGTGCTAAACGAGACATGTTTCTCCCCGACTACCAGCGGTAATGCGCGAAAGCCTTGTTGGCTTCGGCCATGCGGTGGGTGTCTTCCTTTTTCTTCACGGCGCCGCCGCGGCTGTTGAAGGCATCCAGAAGCTCGGCGGCGAGCTTGTTGGACATGCCTTTTTCACCACGGGAACGGGCGTAGGTGATCAACCAACGGATGGAAAGGGAGACCTGGCGGTCAGGACGCACTTCCATGGGCACCTGATAGGTGGCGCCGCCCACGCGGCGGGCCTTGACTTCGAGGTGGGGCTTCACGTTTTCGAGAGCCTTTTCGAAGGCGCGCAGCGCTTCTTCGCCGGTCTTTTCGGCGAGGACTTCAAGAGCGCCATAGAAAATCTTTTCGGCAGCGCCCTTCTTGCCGTCGTACATGAGACGGTTCACGAAACGGGCGGCCAAGCGGCTGCCATAAATCGGATCAGGCAGAACTTCCCTTCTGGGGATAGGACCTTTACGGGGCATGAAAATTCTCCGGGTAACGCGGACGCGTTACGTCAGGGGTTGCAGTGCTATGCGGTTTCCCGAGGCGGGGGCCGCCCGGGCTGCCTTGGTGTGTTCCCACTGCGCCCCTCCCGTTGCGGGGGGGCATGGACGCGCACCCATGGCATGACACTGTGATGCGAAAATTCGCAAAGACGGCGGATGTGCCGTCAGACCTCTTGCCGGGAAAGCTTTGCGGCTTAGGACTTCGGACGCTTGGCGCCGTACTTGGAACGACGCTGGCGGCGATCCTGCACACCGGAGGTATCCAGAGTACCACGGACGATGTGGTAACGGACACCGGGAAGGTCTTTTACACGGCCGCCGCGAATCATGACGACGGAGTGTTCCTGAAGGTTGTGGCCTTCACCGGGGATGTACGCGGTGACTTCGAGGCCGTTGGTGAGACGCACACGGGCGACCTTACGCAGAGCCGAGTTCGGCTTCTTCGGGGTCGTCGTGTACACGCGGGTGCACACGCCGCGGCGCTGGGGGCAAGCCTGCAGGGCCGGGGTCTTTTTGTGCTTCACAACCTTCTTCCGCGCGACGCGGATAAGCTGGTTGATAGTTGGCATCTGTTTTCCTCCATAGGAGTGGGTAAATGTTCCGAAAGGAGTCACTCCTACAATGGATATTTTTTGTTGTCAAGCCCATTTGCAAATCGGCGGGGCCCTTCCAGCCCCTCTCGGGGCGGAAAAGCCCGTCCCCCGGCTTCCCTCTCTCCGGCACCGGATAGGCGTCATGACTATCCATTTGAGCAATTCGCTTTATTTCATTGCCGATCACAAATCATTTCTGAACATGTTTGTTCAATCAACAAATTGAATGAATGCCCAATCTATTTCTATGTGAAAAAATATTTTATCTTTCGTGAGAAAAAGCACCTTTTACATGCAAAAAAAATCTTTTTTCACATGTAGTGTATTTTACAAAAGGCTATTGACCTGTTTTTTGAAACATCATACGTTGCCAAAAAAGAGATAAGAAGGTCTCTATATTTTCTCTGTTTCTACTTTTCTTCTTGCCTTGTTTATGCCCATCTATAAACAGTGGAGGATACCACAATGGCTATTGTTGAAAAAGTTGACGGCTTCTTTATTCCCAACGTTACGCTTATTGGTGTAGGCGCCGCAAAAGCTATCCCCGAGCGTATCGTTTATTTGAATGCCACGAAGCCGCTGCTTGTCACGGACAAAGGTATCGTCCACACCGGCATCCTGAAACAGATTACGGATATCCTCGACGAAGCGGCGATGGAATACGCCATCTATGATGAGACGGTTCCGAACCCCACCGACCTCAATGTCGCCGCCGGCGTCGAACTGTACAAGAAAGAAGAATGCGACAGCCTCATCTCCATCGGCGGCGGTTCTTCCCATGACTGCTGTAAGGGCATCGGCCTCGTCGTTTCCAACGGCGGAAAGATCCACGATTACGAAGGCGTGGACAAGTCCACCAAAGCCATGCCCCCCTACCTCGCCGTGAACACCACCGCGGGTACGGCCTCCGAAATCACCCGTTTCTGCATCATCACCGACAGCGCCCGCAAAGTGAAAATGGCCATCGTCGACTGGCGCATCACCCCGAGCGTCGCCATCAACGACCCCATCCTGATGGTGGGTATGCCCCCGGCCCTGACCGCCGCCACCGGTATGGACGCGCTCACCCACGCGGTTGAAGCGTACGTCTCCACCGGCGCTACCCCGCTGACCGACGCCTGTGCCGAAAAGGCCATCAAGCTGGTTTCCGAAAACCTGCGCCGCGCCGTCGCCAACGGCAGCGACATCCACGCCCGTGAAGGCATGTGCTACGCCCAGTACCTTGCCGGTATGGCCTTCAACAACGCCAGCCTCGGGCACGTGCACGCCATGGCCCACCAGCTCGGCGGCTTCTACAACCTGCCCCACGGCGAATGCAACGCCATCCTCCTGCCCATCGTGGAAGAGTACAACCTGCTCGCCCATTTGGACAAATTCATCAACATCGCCAGGATGATGGATGAAAACATAGACGGCCTTTCCAAACGCGACGCCGCCGAACTGGCCATCTCCGCCATCCGCCGCCTGTCGCAGGATGTGGGCATCCCGGCCAGCATCACCGAGCTTGCCAAGCGGTACGGCAAGGAAGTCAGCCGCAGCGATATCCCGACGATGGTCGCCAACGCCCAGAAGGACGCCTGCGGGCTCACCAACCCCCGCAAGATGACCGACGCCGCTGTCCAGCAGCTGTATGAAATCGCGTTTTAAATGAAGTGAATATATCGGGGGAGGGCGCTTTTTAAAAAAAGCGCCCTCCCCCCGAGCCCCCACCCGCAAAAACTTAGACTGGTGGGGAGGCAGCGCGGCAGAAGTTCCGTTGTGTGGAAAGAAAAGAACGAGCCGCTCATTGCTTCCTTTATATCTTTTTCTGTTGGAGAGGAGCGGCGGAATGCCATTCCTCAATTCACCCCTTCGAAATTTTCAGAGAAAAACTGTTCCAGAACTGCCCGGCGGCAACCTCCAACACCGGGCAGAGGACGCCGGTAACCGTCCGCAAGATGAAAAGGAAAAGGCCGGAACCCAACGCTGGGTTCCGGCCTTTTCCTGCATCGAAGGCTCCCCTTGCGGGGGAGCCTTCTCATCCGTCTATTCGGCGCCGCTCTCTTCCTGCGTGGCGGGTTCCACGATCACACGGCGGATTTGCTTGGCGTCGGCTTCGTCCACGATGAACCGCCAGCCGCCGCACTCGAAAATTTCTCCCTTCTCAGGAACATGCCCGGCTTCAAGGCACAGGTAGCCGCCGATGGTATCCACCTCGTCAGCCTCCAGATTGATGCCGAGTTCTTCCAGATCCTCAAGGTAGGCGCGGCCGGACAGCGCATAGCGCGAATCCCCGAGAGGATGGATATCCTCTTCCTTGGGCGCGTCGTGCTCGTCTTCGATGTCGCCCACGATCTCCTCAAGGATGTCCTCGATAGTGGCGAGGCCGGACGTTCCGCCATATTCGTCCACGGCAATGGCGATATGGTTCTTGCGGGACCGGAACTCCTGAAGCAGCTCGCTCACGATCTTGGTCTCGGGTACAAAAAAGGGCGAACGCATGATTTCGTCCACCGCAGTATGGTGCTTGGCCGGATCGACGAGGAGGCTGATGAGATCCTTGGCGTAGGCGATCCCGATGATGTTGTCGCGCGTATCCTTGTAGATGGGCAACCTGGAATGTCCGGTTTCCAGAATGCACTGCGCCACCTCGCTCACGGGTGCGCCCGTAGGCATACAGTCGAAATCAGTTCGCGGGGTCATGATGTCCTGCACCTGTACATCGTCAAGGCGCAGGATGCTCAGGATCATGGAGCCTTCGGCGAGGTCCAGTTCCCCTTCGTCGCGGGCTTCCATGACGGCCTGCTCGATCGAGTCGCCCGAGCGGCCTCCGAACAGGTTGCAAACCCGATCCCACAAACTTTTGTCCGTACTTCGGTCCAAGCGTATCTCCTCAGGTAAAGGTGGAGGGACGACGGCGTTCCTGCCGGGCAGGGGCTGCGCCTGATCCCTGAGTCGAACTCACGTACACTATTCCATGCGTCTTTGCTACCGGCGGCGCGCCTCCCGGACGCCCTTCGCGGGGCCCCGGCAACGCCTTGCGCGACATGCTCTTTTCTTTATAGCCATTCCTGAATCGATACGCAACGTGTCGGGCCCTATGCCTTGCGCGTAAACATCCAGATCGCGCACAGCATGGATACCGCCGTGATCGCGGCGATCCGCGCGCTGCTGTCCAGTGCCGCACTCATGGTGATATCCTTGAGGAACAGCCCCTGAAGGATCACGATAAAATGCCGCAAGGGGTTAAGCTGGCTCAGATCCTGTAAGAACATCGGCATGTTGTTCACGGGCGTCATGAATCCCGAGAGCAGGATGCACGGCACGCCCACGGTGAAGCACCCCAAGAAAGCCTGCTGCTGCGTGGAGGCGAACGAGGACACCATAAGCCCGATGCTGCTCACCGAAAGCGAGAACAGCAGCATGGTCACGTACAGCACCGCCACAGACCCCACAAACGGCACCTTGAAGAACCCGATTATGGAGAAAAAGAAAATGGTCCCGTGCACAAGGCCGACCACGCAGCCGGGGATCAGCTTTCCGCAGGCGATCTCCACCGGGCTCGCGGGCGAGACGAGCATCTGGTCGAACGTGCCGAGCTCCCGTTCCCGCGCCACGGTCAGGCCGGTAATGATCATCCCCATCAAGAAGTTGATCGTGCCGATCAGGTTCGGCAGGATGAACCAGCGGAAATCGAGGTTCGGGTTGAACCAGTTCAGCTCCTCGACCTCGACGCGGGAAGGCTTGGCCTGCACGAAAGCGGGCGTCGCCGTTGCCAGCCCCTGTACGATCTGCTGGACATACTGCGTCAAAATCTGGGCGGTGTTGGATCGCCGCCCGTCCAGCAACAATTGCACTTCGGCGGGCACGCCCCGCTCCACTTTGGCGGAAAAGTCGTTCTGGAAGTGCATCACCACCAGCACATCCTGACGGTTGATGGCTTCTTCGGCCTTCTTGAAATCGTCCTCGAACGTGATGTGCCTGAAGGTCGGCGAACCGCGCAGCCGGCTGATGACCTCCTGGCTCCAGTACCCCGAGTCTTCGTTGATCACCACCACGTCCACGTTCTTCACTTCCATCGTGGCCGCCCACGCAAAGATGAATATCTGGATGACCGGCGGGATCAGCACCATGAACCGGCTCTGCCGCGTGCCCATGAGCACCAGCAGCTCTTTCCGCGCAATCGCAAGGATACGGCGAAGCGTTCGCATCATAAAATTGACCTCCGGTAACAGGCGGCGCCCATTGCCCCTTCATTGGAGAAAGGCAAGAAGCTGGAGGGGCTCCCTTTTTCCGGAAACCCTCTCCCAAGGTTCACACATCCAACCGCTTCACCAGCTTCCTGTACGTGATGACCAAAAAGGCGGCGCCAAGCCCGAGCATAAAGGCCATGCGCGGAAGGAACACGGGCCAGATGTCCCCGGCAAGGAAGACCGTCTGAAGCGCCGTGTTGAAATGCCGCGCGGGGATGGCCAGCGTAAGGTATTGCAGCGCGTCGGGCATACTGTTGATGTCAAAAATGAACCCGGACAGGATGACGGCGGGCAGAAAGCCGGTGATCAGCCCGGTCTGGGCGGCAAGAAGCTGCTGCTTGGTGAGAATGGAAATGAGCAGCCCCTGCCCAAGCGCGGGCATGAGGAAGGTGCTCGACAAGACAAACAGGGCAAACACCGATCCGCGCAGGGGAACCTCAAACAGGAACACCCCGGCCAGCGCGCAGATGGTCATGGAAAACATGCCGAGGAAGTAATACGGGATAAGCTTTCCGAGCAGGATCTGCATCCGGGTCACGGGCGTGGCGAAAAGGGATTCCATCGTTCCCCGTTCGTACTCGCGGGCAATGACCAAGGCCGTGAGCATGGTCCCGATGAGCGTCATGACGATGGTGATGGAGCCGGGCACCAGATACCAGCGGCTCTTCGCCGCCGGGTTGAACCAGTAGCGCGGGGCCACGTCGACGGGCTGCTTCCGGATGGTCCCGCCGGGCGTGCGGGTCTGCTGCCAGTTGGCGATGACGCCTTGGCTGTAGCCGCGTATGAAGTTCGCCGTGTTGGGCTCGCCTCCCGACACGATCACCTGAATGGGGGCGACGGCCGCCTTGCCCTGCCCGCCAACGAGCAACGCCTCAAAGTTGTAGGGAATGACGATGAAGCCCGAAATCACGCTGTCGCGCATCATACGCCCGGCTTCGGAACGCGACCGGGCCTGATGGACCCGGAAGTTCGGGGAGTGGGCGAAATTTTCCTGTAATTGCAGCCCGGACTGGCTGTTGCTTTCGTCGAGGATCACGATGTCCATGACCCCGGCGTCCAGCGTAATGCCGTAACCGAACAGCAGCAGGAAGATCATGGGCAGGATTGCCGCGACCAGATAAGAGGACGGATCACGGATGATCTGCTTGCTCTCCTTGCCCATGAGCGCGAAAAGCTGCGCGAGCCACTGGAACACGGGCCGTGCCCGGCCCGGATCGGCATTGCTCATGCGTGACCTCCCTTGCGCTGCACTTCCTCAATATACGCGATGAACGCCTCTTCGAGCGTCATGTCCGCCGCACCGCCGTTTTTCGCCGCTCCGGGCGCTTTGCCCTTGAGCTCGTCGGGCGTGCCCCGCGCAATGATGCCGCCCTGAAACACCAGCGCGATTTCGTCGCAATATTCGGCCTCTTCCATAAAGTGGGTCGTGACGAGCACCGCCACGCCGTTCTGGGTCATGGCGTTGATGTGCTTCCAGAATTCCCGGCGCGTCCGGGGGTCGACGCCCGATGTCGGTTCGTCGAGGAACAGCACGGGCGGCTCGTGCAGCGTGGCGCAGGCCATGGCAAGCCGCTGCTTCTGCCCGAGCGGCAGATTGAACGCCCGGACGTCCCGGAACGTTTCCAGATCCAGCGCCTCGACAAGCTGTTCGATACGCGGCTTCACCCTGCCCCGTTCCAGCCCGTACAGATCCGCCATGAGCCGCATGTTCTGCTGCACGGTCAGTTCGCCGTAGAGGGAAAATTTCTGCGCCATGTAGCCGAGTTTGGCCCGTGCGGCCCCGCCAGCGGTGAGCAGGTTCATGCCCGCGACGAAGCATTCGCCCTCGGTGGGGCGGGACAGGCCGCACAGCATCCTGAACGTCGTGGACTTCCCCGCCCCGTTGGGGCCAAGCAGCCCGAAGATACGCCCCGGCTGCACCTCGAACGTGATGTCGTGCGCCGCGACGAATGTTCCGAACTTCTTGGTCAGGCTCACGGCGCGGATCACAGGCTGTGCGGCGGGAGCGGGGTGCGGGGTGGAACCGCCGGGGGAAGGGAGGAGAAACTTTTCTGGAGAAAAGCTTTCTCCTCCCTTTCCCCGGGCCCCCATCCCTCCTCTTCCAAAGACGTTTGCGCTTATCGAATCCCTGTTCCCATACTTCCCCGAAGGCGAAGAGGCCGAAGATGGCTCTGTTGAGGAGGCATCCGCGACGGCGGGATTGCTCAGCTTGGCACTCTCTTCCGCATGAGAGCCGCCTGCCCCTGCCGATTCAGCGGAAGGCCGAGAGGCGGCCCCGCCTTCCGAAAGGGCCCCCGCCTCCCGCCCGCGTGCGAAAATCTTGGGAAGGGGAAGGGAGGGGGTCCGGGGGAGGGAAGGGGATAACCTTTCTCCTCAAAAGTTT
>NBJMR02800__coassemble_3064_pt1 | contig 10097 bp, 9 predicted proteins | sample NBJMR02800__metabat2_high_PE_022 | metagenome-assembled genome bin NBJMR02800
CTTTACAACGCCAATTTTTCCTCCAGCGAAGGGTCAGGCGTGACGATGATGGCGGGCTCCATACGGTCGATGCGGACGGTCCCGGGCTTCGCGCCGCGTATGGGATGGACGAACTTGGCGAGCGCGGCGATGACGTCCACCTGCGTTTCGTCCTTGCGCCAGCTCTTGAGCACGGAAAGGATGGCGGCTTCGGAAATGGTCCGGGAGGGAATTTCCTGCGCGGCGTGATCCCGGCGGATCAGGATGTGCGCGCCCGGACCACCGCCGGTATGCATCCAGAGATCGTGCGGGGCTGCCAGCTTGAGAAGCTGGGCGTTCCCCTTGGCGTCGCGGCCCCGAAGGAGCAGGAAGCCGTCGCTGCTGCGGAACGGCTGTACGTTCTTGGGCAATTCCGGAGCGCGGAACTGCGGCGCGGCGGGAGAGGGTGCGTTGGCGGGCGTCGGCGCGGACGTCGCGGCTTGTGCCATGAGCCCGGCTTGCTCCGCACGGGCCAGATCGGCCTGTACGGCGGCAAAGCGGCCTTCAAGCATGGAAAGGCCTCGCTTGCCCCGGCTGGCCTTGTGGAACAGCGACGCCATGTTTTCACGGACGGTGAGGCGGGGATCGAGGGCAAGATCGACAGGCCCTCCGGCCCCGTCCAGCGTGACGGAGGCGTGTTTTTCCTCCGCAGAAAAACGGTAAAGCTGCGACTGGAGCAGGCGGGCGGCATCCTGTGCCGCAACCATGTCGCTGAGGCGTTTTTTTTCGCTCTCCAGCTTGAGCAGGAGTTTGCGCAGGCGGTTGGCCTCGGCCTGATGGGGTTTGGCCGCTTCGGCCCGAGAGAGGGCCGCGATGCCGCGCAGGACTTGCGCTTCCCCGGCTGCTGCGCACGCCCGGATGGCATCCTCGACCACCAGTTCCTCACGCGGCGTGCCGTCGGCGTCGCGGCGTCGTTCGGGCGGCAGGGGCCATGCGGAAAGCTCGCGTTCCCCGGCGGCGTTCTCGTAAAGGAAAAGATCTCCGCCTCCGGCCTCCAGATCGAGGAGCAGGGCGGCTTGTTCGTCGGGCGGGAGCAAAGGGAGGGTACGGCGCAAGGGCGGCGTGATGACCGGCCAGTTCCGCCAGCCGTCGCCTTCACAGGCTTCGGCCCAGTGCGCGGGATCGGGCCATGCCGGAATTTCAGGCTCAGGCGGCGTGTCGAAAAGCAGCGAGGGGCCTTCCCGCAGATCGAGCGTAAGCCAGCATTCGGTATCGGCGTTGACATGAAGGTAAAGGCGGCGCCCCACCCAGTCGGGCAGCACGTCGATGATCCGGCGATCCGCAAGGTATTTGCGCAGCCGCATGATATCGGCCGGCGGTGCGCTGCCGACGGGGATTTTGTGCGTCGAAAGAAAAAGGAAGGGAGCCTTGCGGCCCGCGCGAAGAAACAGGAAACGTTTGCCACCTGTGCCGTAGAGCGTGAACAGGGTCACATCCTTGGCCGGGCGGTGGATTTTTTCGATCCGGCAACCCATGAGCGCAGGCGCAAGCTCGTCGCACAGGCGACGGAACACATGGCAGTCCATGCAAAGCCTCGTGAGTTTGGGAGACGGGCGGGCCCGCCGATGAGAAAGAGCCCGCCAAAGCGCGAACCTTGGCGGGCTGTAGAATTACTCGCCCCGAATGTTTTCCCCTTCTTCCTGACGGGCCTTGCAGTTGATGCAAAGCTTGGTCACGGGACGGGCCTTGAGACGGGGAATGCTGATATCTTCACCGCAGTCTTCGCAGATGCCGTAGGTCCCTTCGTCCAGCCGCTGGATGGCGGCTTGGATCTTGCGGATCAGGCGGCGTTCGCGGTCACGGATGCGCAGTGTGAAAGCGCGATCCGATTCGGCGGACGCACGGTCGGCAGGATCAGCGAAGAGCTCGTTGCTGTCGGTGAGGTCCTCCAGCGTGGAATCTCCCTTGTGCTGCGCCTCTTCAAGCATATTGTTGAGGAGCGTACGAAAATATTCGATGTCCTTCTGTTCCAAGAAACTACCTCCTGGCAGTCTTCACGATGCGGGCTGAACCGCATCAAGCTTGTGTAGAGTTCCTTCATATACCTGAGAACACTAGGCTCGTAAAGAGGGGCAAGATCCTTTTTCAGAAACAATCACGCAAGGAAAAGGCCTCTTTCGCCCCTTCCGTTCACCGGCCAGTTGGAGTATAAACACCCATTCCGTCGAAACAGCAATCCCCCCAAGGAGTACAGACGCATGAGCGGAAGCAACGCCCGCAGCAATGCCATTAGAGCCATTACCAGCTACAAACCGGATCTCGCCCCCCTGAACTATGCCGACACCAAGCCGACTGAAATCTACGGAAGCAACGTTTTCAGCGACAAGGTGATGAAGGAACGCTTGCCCCGGATCGTCTACAAGTCCCTGCGCAAGACCATCGAGCAGGGGGTCCAACTCGATCCTTCGCTGGCGGACATCGTGGCTTCCACCATGAAGGATTGGGCCATCGAGAAGGGCGCTACCCACTTCACGCACGTATTTTATCCCCTGACGGGCCATTCCGCCGAAAAGCACGACGGTTTCCTCTCTCCCGACGGCAACGGCGGCGTGATCACGGAATTCAGCGGCAAGATGCTGAGCCAGGGCGAAGCCGACGGCTCAAGCTTCCCTTCCGGCGGTCTGCGCAGCACCTTCGAGGCGCGCGGCTATACCGCGTGGGACGTGACCAGTCCGGCCTACCTTATGGAAAACAGCAGCGGCATCGTGCTGTGCATCCCCACGGCCTTCCTGTCGTGGACGGGCGTGGCGCTTGACCGCAAGACCCCGCTCCTGCGCTCCAATCAGGCCCTCAACAAGCAGGCCAGCCGTATCCTCAAGCTGTTCGGCAAGAAGACCTCCCTGCCCATCATTTCGTACTCCGGGCTGGAGCAGGAATTTTTCCTCATCGACCGGAACTTCGTGTTCGGCCGTCCCGATCTGCTCACCGCCGGGCGTACGCTGTTCGGCGCGAAACCGGCCAAGGGGCAGGAATTTGAAGACCAGTACTACGGCGTCATGCCCCGCCGCGTCATGAGCTGCATCACGGAGGCCGAGCGCGAACTCTACAAGCTCGGCGTTCCGGTCCGCACGCACCATAACGAAGTGGCTCCGAGCCAGTACGAGATCGCCCCGGTGTTCGAAACGGCCAACCTCGCCATCGACCACAACCAGCTCATGATGACCGTGCTGAAGAAAGTCGCCAAGAGGCACGGCCTTCACTGCCTCCTGCACGAGAAGCCGTTCAGCGGCATCAACGGTTCGGGCAAGCACCTCAATTATTCCATCGGCAACGCCGAAGTCGGCACCCTTTTCGAACCAGGCGAGACGCCGCATGAGAACGCGATGTTCCTCGTGTTCCTCGTTGCCGCGATCCGTGGCCTGCACAAGTACGGGGGGCTGCTCCGCGCCACCGTCGCCGCCGCGTCCAACGATCACCGTCTCGGTGCCAACGAAGCGCCGCCGGCCATCATGTCCATGTTCCTCGGGGATCAGCTCACCGATATTCTGGAACAGTTCCGCGTCGGTCAGGTTCGCGGCTCCAAGGGCAAGCGCCTGATGAACGTGGGTGTGGATACGCTGCCGCCTCTGCCCGCCGATCCCGGCGACCGCAACCGTACGAGCCCCTTCGCGTTTACCGGCAACCGCTTCGAATTCCGCGCGCTCGGCTCCAGTATGCCCGCCTCGGCCTCTCAGACGGCTCTGAACACCATCATGTCCGACTCCTTGGACTATGCCGCCACCCGCCTCGAAAAGCTCTCCGGCGGCGATCCCGAAAAGCTCCACGCCGCCGTGGGCAAGCTCATCCAGGAGATTGTGGAGGAGCACAGCGCGGTCATCTTCAACGGCGACGGCTATTCCGAAATCTGGCACCAGGAAGCGGAGCGGCGCGGCCTGCCCAACTACCGGACCACGCCCGAAGCCCTGATGGTGTACACCAGCCCCGATGTGGTGGATCTCTACAGCCGGTATAACGTGCTGTCGCGTCAGGAGCTCAAGGCCCGTCAGGAAATCTATATCGAACAGTACTGCAAGACGATCCGCGCCGAAGCGAACCTCGTCATCCGGATGGGCCGGACCATCATCTACCCCGCCGGGCTGCGCTTCCAGCAGGAATTGCTCCGTGCCTGCCTCGACATGCGCGCCTTGAACCGCGAACCCGACACCGTGTTGCTCGACGACATCGACGACACCCTGCGCAAACTCCGCGAGGGGCTTGAGCACCTCGAAAACAATGTGGACATGAAGATTGAAGATCCTGTGCAGGAAGCGCATCACAAGTGCACTGTGGTCATTCCGGCCATGAATGCCATCCGCACCCTTGCCGATCATCTCGAGACGATCGTTCCCGAAGATCTGTGGCCTCTCCCGAGCTATCAGGAGATGCTGTTTGTGAAGTAGGGGAAAATGGGGGAAAGGGAGGAAGCTTTTCTGGAGAAAGGGGGGGCGCCCCACGCTTTCTCCTCTCCTTCCCCAAACCCCATCCGCTCCTCTTTCAAAGACGTTTGTCTTTATTGAACCCATAATCCGTATTTGGGTTGATGACAGAAAAGCCTTCCCCGTATTGGGGAAGGCTTTTCTGTCGTAAAATGGCCTTCTTCGGAAGGGGCCCACGTTTTTGCTTTTCTATAATACTTCGTAAACCCTGCAGAAGACGTTGTCAAAGATGAGCCGGAAATAGGGAGCGAAGCGCGGATCGCCGGGATCGCAGATAAGGAGCTGCACCATAAGGGTGTTGTACATGCGGTCGTCGATGACGAGCTTTTCTCCGGTCACGCGGTTGAACATGAAGTGTACGTTGCGGCGGCGCTCCATGTCTTCCTTCCATGCCTTGATGGCGGCGTTGTCGGGCAGGTACTCGGGCGGCGTCACGTAGTCACGGTGATCGAGCTGCCCGTCGGAAAAGACGTCGATACTGGCGGCGGGGACATTGATGTTGCTCCCCTTCATCACCACCTCCCCCTTATCGAGACGGTAGGAAAGCGCCTGCGGGACGATGCTGATGGCGTAGCCCCGGCCTTCCTTGGACAGGAAGTTCCAGCTTCCGAAGGTGGAAATCCAGAAGCCGAGATCCAGCATGTCGAAGCTGAGCACAAGATACTGCTTGCCGTCGGCCTGAATGAGCGGGTTGTTTGGGTTGTTCAGCCATGTGATCATGTCCGCGGCCTGAGACGCCGTCAAACCTTTGAACACGTTGCCGGGAACATTCCCTTTTGCAGCGGTATATTTGATGATCTGGCGGGCGAAACGCGGATCGTCCGTGGCATAGACGGCTGCGGGAAGATAGAGCGAAGGCCCGCCGTGTTCCGCACCGTCGGCGATGGTGTCGCGCCGCGAAAAATGGTGCGCCGCGTATCCCCAGTCCCACCAATGCCAGATCATGGCGTCTTCGGGGGTGGCCTTGCGGAGTTCGCGTAGTCCGGCGGCGTGGCGGCGGTTGAGGATGGGGCCGTGGGTCATGGCGGGTACGAGATCCGCAAGCGGAGGGATCACGATGGCGAGCATGAGGATGACCGCCGCCGAGCGGTAGAGCAGGTGCGGCCCGATCATGTCAAGCGTGCGGGTCAGGCGCCAGCCCCGCTGGCGCCCGAGCCCGATGACGAACATGGCGAGAAGGCACCCCATGATCACGAAATGGAGCCATCCGAGTGAGTTCCAGAGCTCGATCATGGTTTCCCGGCAGCTCGGTACAAGGAGGATGAGCCCGGCCAATATGAGGCAGGCGAGGAAGAACACCTTGCGGGTGGTCTTCGCCCGGACGTCCCCGAGGGCGCAGGCCAGCCAGTCCACGGGCAGGGTCAGCCCGATGGCGACGATAGGCGCGCCGAACATGACCATCCGTCCGCCCATCTTGGTGCTGAGCAAGGCCAGCAAGGCCAGCGGCACAAGGAAGAGTGCCCCGGAACGGGCGCAAAGCACGAACAGGAATCCGAGCAGCCCGAGGATAGCAATGGGTTGCCACGGATGGAAATAAACCAAGATTTCGGTCAGTGTGAGATCTTGGATCTCGATGATCGACTGGGCTACGGACGGGAAGACCAGCGGATCGGGCGTGCCCGTAGCCACGGCATCCCCGGCGCGCTTGAGGTAGCCTTGCACATGGTGGAGCATCGTGCTCAACACGCTCAGATCGACAAGCAGCGCTGCCGCCATCAGCCAGAACGCCGCCAGTACGGCGGGGCGGTGGAGCTGCGCCACGAATTGGCGTTCGCGGCCCATGATGGCGATGAGAAGCGTGAGCGGGAACATCGCTCCAGTGGGGCCTCCGAGCGCGGGCAGGGCATAGGCGAGCCCTGCGAGCAGGGCCGTGCGGCGTTCGCCCGGGCGGGCCAGCAGAAGCGCCATGCAGCCGATCAAGGCCACATTATAGCGCACGATGTACGGGAACATGGAATGCCATTCCTGAGACCACCAGGCGAGCAGCCCGCTTGCGCTGAGGGCGAACACCCAGAAGGCCGAGATAGGCGCGTACGGCTGATGGCCCGGAGCGTCCAGCGCAATGGGGATGGGGCGTTTCGTCCAGCGCTGGAACCAACGAAACGGCAGGGCCAGCGGGTGGCGGAGGAAATGCATGACCCATACAGCCGGGGCCAGCCCGATAAGCAGGGGCAGGAACAGGGTAACGAGGTCGGTGTCGGCATAGCCGAGCATGGTACGGGCAAGGAAGCCCGGCGAGAGCGAGGCGAGGATGCCGGCGCAGAAACCGGCCTCCATGCTGCCCATGCCCCACGCCCACAGGAAGATGAGCAGAGCCACGAGGCTGGCCATGACCGGAGGCAGCCAGAAGGCGACCTGCGCGGGCTCGGCGCCTGTAATCAGGGCGAGGATACGGAGCAGTTCGGACATGGGATGTCCGGCGCCGAATTCAAACCCCTCAGCCCCGGCGACCCAGTGGTAGGCGTCGTGCGTGGCGAGGAGCATTTCATTACCAAGGCGGTATTCCACATCCTGCCACGACGGCCACTCCTGAAAGCGCAGCAGGAAGGCCACGGCGTAGGTCGCTATGCCGAGCAGAAGGCCGAGGAGCCAGCGCGGTACGGGGCCGAGGGGGATGTTTCTTGATTGGGGAGGCGGGGGTATTGTCACGGCGTATCCCGGAAAAACCGGCGTTCGCGGACGCGGGAATGGGTAAGGGGGAGGTGAGGCCCTCCCCCGGATGTTGTGCGGGAATCAGAAGCCTTCACGTTCCCGTTCTTCTTGGCAGGCGCGGCACAGGCCGACGCCGGGCAGGGCTTCCAGACGTTTCTGGGGAATGGGCTCGCCGCATTCACGGCAGCAGGCCTGACCGTCGATCCACTCCGGCCCTTCCCAGTACTGTGAAGAACGGGCGCGCTGGAGGGCGGTTTCGCGTGCGAGCCGTTCCAGTTCCTGCGCCTGATCGAAAATGTCCATTCGTGTCCTCTTTACTTTAACGTGAAGCAGGGGGAGTCCCTCAAGACGGGCCAGACCTTCCCCCGGGAAGGCCGCAGGTTTGCCCGAAAATCGTTCGCGTTGCAAGTAGTTTTATGAAAGGCGCAGCGACTCGAAGGGAATTTTGCCCACGCACTTGCGCAAGGGGGCCGGTACTCCGTCCACCGCGATGGCCGGAAGATGCGCGTCCCACGGGAAGAGCAGGGCAAAGGTGCCGGGCGAAAGCGTAACCCGGCTGACTTCCGCCGGAGCGGGCTGGAAAAAGCCCACGTCCCGCTGGTCATCAAATGGGCCGTCGAGGGAGAGGCCCGTTGTGGCGGCGTTGAACAGCCATTCCTGGCCTTCCACCACCATCTGCACATCGCAGAAGCGCTTATGGTATTCGTAGAGGCTGCCGGAAAGCGGGCGCGAAGTCAGTGTGGCAACGCTGACGAAACCGTCCGTCAGAGGATGCGTGCCATCCGTGAGGTCCGCAAGGGAACCGGAACCGCCGGGCGCGTAGTTTTCGAGCCAGCGCATCGTTTCTTCCCATGCCGGGCCGAAACCGTAACGCCGCCAGTTGTTGATATGATCGACGATCATCCTGAAATCCTTTATAAAGAAAAGGGGTATGGGGAAGAGGGCCTCTTTGGGGAAGGCCCCTTCCAACCTACCCTCTCAATTGACGGACGGAGAGGCGGGGCCAAAGCGCCCCGTACCTCTTCTCGCAGAAAACGGCACGCTACTTTTTGATGTTTGCGAGGATGTCTTCCAACGTGTCCGCGAAGGCGCGCAGATCTTCTTCCGGGATGTTGAGGGCCGGGAGAAGGCGCAGGACGACTTCGTGGGACAGGTTGCAGATAAAGCCGCGGCGGATGAGCTCTTCCCAAACGGCCTTCGCGGGGAAGGCCAGCTCGATGCCGATCATGAGGCCGAGGCCGCGCACTTCCTTAATCGTTCCGGGGTGGCTTTCGCTGATACGGCGGATGGACTCCATGAACTCGCCGCCAAGGCTGGCCGCGCGCTCGTCGAGATGATCGCGCTTCATGATCCGCACGACTTTGGCCGCCACGGCGGACGTCAGGGCGCCGCCGCCGAACGTGGTGGCGTGGCTGCCTGCGACAAAGCCTTTGGAGACTTCGTCGGTGGTCATCATAGCGCCCATGGGCAGGCCGTTGGCGAGGGCCTTGGCGCAGGAAATGGCGTCGGGCTTGAGATCGAAATGCTGGAACGCCCACGGCTTGCCGGTACGGAACAGGCCGCCTTGTACCTCGTCCACGAGGAAGAGGATGCCCTTTTCGCGGCAGAGCGCTTCAATACCCTTGGCGTATTCGGCGTGCATGGGCCGGATGCCGCCTTCGCCCTGTACGATTTCGACGAGAACGGCGGCGGTTTTGGGCGTAATAGCGGCCTCAAGCACGTTCAGATCGCCCCACGGCACGGTCTTGAAGCCGTCCGGGATGGGCGCGAACCCGTCTTGAAAACGCTCCTGCCCCGTGGCGGCCATCGTCGCATACGTGCGGCCGTGGAACGCCTTGTCCAGCGTAATGATTTCGTAGGCGTCGACGTTCTTCACCCGCTGCATGTAGCGGCGGGCCAGCTTGATCTGCGCTTCGTTGGCTTCCGCGCCGGAGTTGCAGAAGAACGCCTTTCCAAAGTGGCTCAGGGACAGCAGTTCCTCGGCCAGTTCAAGCTGTTCTTCCTGATAGAAGAGATTGCTCACATGGATGAGCTTGCGGGCCTGTTTCTCGATGACCTGAGCGATTTCCTCGTTGCAGTGGCCGAGGCTGGTTACCGCGATCCCGGCCAGCAGGTCGACGTACTCCTTGCCGTCGAGGTCGGTGACTCTGGAGCCTTTGCCGCTGGCGATGCTGACAGGGTAACGACCGTACGTCCGGCAGAGAAGGGATTCTTCGCGGGCCTTGATCGTATCGAGAGAGGAAGTGGTCATGATGGTATCTCCTGTCCGGCGGCCGCCGGAATGCTCATATAAGTACGACGGCGTGTTCTGTGAAGGCCGTCTAGTGTTTTCCCGTATGCCCGAAGCCCCCGGAGCCGCGTCCGGTGGCGCCCAGCGTCTCGCATTCCTCAAGCTCCACCTGCAAGGCGGGCTGGAAAACGAGCTGCGCGATGCGGTCTCCTCGTCGGAGCCGTCGTTCCTCGTTGGACGTATTGAGGAGGACGACGGTGATTTCGCCGCGGTAGTCGGGATCAATGACGCCGACGCCCTGCGCCACGGTCAGGCCCTGCATGGCTCCGAGCCCGCTGCGCGAGTAGACGAACCCGGCGATGCCCGGCGTAAGCGGTTCGACGGCGATGCCGGAAGGGATGGCCAGACGCCCGCCCGCCGGAATGGCGGCTTCGTCTTCTTCAAGGCAGGCCCTCAGATCGAGGCCCACGGAACCTGAAGTGGCGTACCGCAAGCCTTCGTCCCCGTTCGCCGTGTACACGGCCTGCGAATCCCGCAGGTACTGGATGCGCACCTTGGGGTGTGCTGTAATCATGATATGCTCCTTGCTCAAACCGCATCTCTACCGCAACCCGTCCCGCCCCACAAGGAAAAAGAGGCGGACGGGAGGCGGAAAAGACTCTCCGAAATGCTGGAAATTCCGCAGGCATCCGTGTTCAACGGCAAGCCCGCGCAGGAGAAAGCCCCGGACACCGTTCAAAGGAGGCGGAAAGCCCACGCAGTGCAAAGCATCCTTGCGGCCC
>NBJMR02800__coassemble_3107_pt1 | contig 9921 bp, 6 predicted proteins | sample NBJMR02800__metabat2_high_PE_022 | metagenome-assembled genome bin NBJMR02800
TGTTCAACAAAATTCTCCCATCAATGATGGACTTATAAAATCCCTTTGGAACAAAGGGCGCACTTCTATACATGGTCTGCGACCATGTATCGTGCGCTCTGCGAGGCTACGGCCCGGACTTCCGAAAGTCCGGGCCGTTTGCGTCGCTCCGCTCCGTACAAGGGGCTGCGCCCCTTGCGCCGCTTTGCGGCTATCCCTGCGCCCTCGCTGGAAAGGTACATCCGCTCTGCGTCTGCACCTTTCCAGCGAGGCTAAAACCGAATACCGTTACCCTTGACCGTTTACCCGACACAGCAGGTAGACGGTCTTTTGTTTTGCCAAGAAGGAGGTCAAACACGATGGACAAGTCACGCGAAGAATTAGAGAAAGAGTATGCTGAGGCCACCGCTAAGTTGGAGCAGTACCAGCACAGAGGCCAGCGGTATGAGAACCGCATCCGCTACTACACCCAAGGCGAAAGGAAGAAGCGAAACCACCGACTTATCACCCGTGGCGGAGCGGTGGAGAGTATCGCCCCGGAGGTGCGCGGCATGAGCGAAAGGGCCTTTTTTCTTTTGATGGAAAAGGTCTTTTCCCTGCCGGAAGTTGCCGCCCTGGTGAGCCAAGCCACTGACCAGCAGGAAAGCGGATAATTGGCCCTGTTCCATCTCCACGTTACCCAGGTCAAACGGAGCGCGGGACAGTCTGTTGTCACGTCCGCCGCCTACCGAGCCGGGGAGAAATTGTATAGCGAATACTATGGCGAGGTCAGCGACTACACCCACAAGGGCGGCGTGGTCTGCACAGACATTCTCCTGCCGCCCCAGGCCCCCAACCAGTACCAAGACCGCGCCACCCTCTGGAACGCCGTGGAGAAGGCCGAGCGCGGCAAGAAAGCCCAGCTTGCATATAGCTTTGACATTGCCTTGCAGAACGAGTTTTCATTGGAGGAAAACATCGCTCTTGCAAGGCAATTTGTTTCGGAGCAGCTTGTGGGCCGGGGCATGATTGCCGACTTTGCCATCCACCAGCCGGACAAGGAGGACGGCGGTATTCCTAACCCGCACTTTCATGTTCTCTGCCCCATCCGGCCCATTGAGCCAGACGGCAAATGGGGGTGCAAGCAGCGCCGCCGCTACCGTCTGGACGAGGACGGGAACCGCATTATGGGAGAGGACGGCAAGCCCCTCTTTGACGCTGTTCCCACTACCGACTGGGGAAGCCCGGAAACACTGGAACATTGGCGGGAGGCGTGGGCCGCTATGGTGAACGCCAAGTTTGAGGAAAAGGGGCTGACCTGCCGCATCGACCACCGCTCCTATGAGCGTCAGGGCCTTGACCTGCTGCCCACCGTCCATGAGGGCGTGGCCGTCCGCCAGATGGAGGCCAAGGGCATCCCCACCGACAAGGGCGATCTGAACCGCTGGATAAAAAAGGCCAACAACATTCTGCGGGATATTCGGAAGAAAATCGCCGGCCTGACGGATTGGATTAAGGCCATAAAAGAAGAATTGAGCAAGCCCCAGGCCCCGACCCTTGCCGCCCTGCTGACCGACTACTATGAGGGCCGGAACGCCGGAGCATGGAGCCGCAACGCCAGGATTGGAAATCTTAAAGGTTTTGCCGAGGCCATCAATTTTCTGACCGAGAGGGGCATCGCTACGCTGGAAGATTTAGAGACCCATATCGCCGCCCAGAGTGAACGAACGGAGGCCATCAACACATCCATGAAAGCGAAGCGTGACCGTCTGAACGAATTGAAGGAACTGCTTCGCCTTGTTGACCTCTACCGAGACACCAAGCCCGTCTATGACGAGTTGCAGGGTATCAAGTGGAAGGGCAAGCGGGAAAAATTCGAGAGGGAGCATGAGAACGAGTTGAGGACGTTCCACATGGCCCGCCGGAAGCTGGACAAGCACCGTTCCCCTGCTGGTAAAATCCCCGTTCATGCGTGGGAACAGGAACAGGCGAGGCTTCACCAGGAGTACACAGCCGAGTATGAGCAGTACAAGCCTATCCAAGACGATTTGCGGCGGCTTCAACAGGTGAAGCGGAACGCCGATGCTGCCATACACCAGCAGGAGCAGACCCAGCAGAAACGCCGGGAGGTGGAGCGGTGAACGGCATTCCCCGACTGACCTACCAGCAGTACCGAGCCGTCCGGCGGCTGGTGCATGACTGCTGCAATTATGACGGCGGCAACTGTCTTGCTCTTGATGACGGCTGGGAGCCTTGTGTCTGCGTCCAGAGTATCACCTATTCCCTGGTCTGTAAATGGTTCCGCGCCGCCGTCCTGCCAACAGACAAGGGGTTGTGTGCCGCCTTGCTCCACCGAGGACAGGCGCGGCCCTGTGCCGAGTGCGGGGCGATGTTCGTGCCGCGCTCCAATCGGGGCAAATACTGTGACGAGTGCGCCGCCAATGTGCGCCGGAGAAAGAAAGCTGCCAGCGAACGGGAACGCCGCAGGCGTGGACATTTAGAGGCTGAAAAGCCTTGCAATCAGGGGGCTTGTGGACAGTCCTCAAAGGGGGACTAATACATTCCCCTTCCCCCACTCCAACGTGGGCGGCAAAATGGCGCTCACGTGGATTAACTTTGATGAATGATGAAAGGAGAGCCTATGACCTACGACCCCAGCATGACGATCACCAGCACCATCCCCGCCCCGGAGGGGAGCGACAGCACCAGCAGAGAGGGCAAGGCCATCCCCCTGCCCGTGATGGCGGGCGGCAACGCTTCACCCGCCCCGGACGTACCGCCACCCGATATGGTAAAGACCGTTGGCGGTACGACCTTTGATATTTATTTCCATTTCAGCCAGACCAGCCGGGAAACCTTTACCGACAAGGTACTGCGCCTTATTCAATCCGATGTTGTAACCTCATAAAAATAATTTACTTTTTTCTCTATCCTTATTGACAAAACCCGAAAGAGGCAATTTCATGAAAGCACTCGTCGAATTCGTCGGCGCCGGACCGGGCGCGGAGGATCTCATCACCGTGCGTGGCCTGCGCGCTCTGGAACAGGCGGATCTCGTGGTCTACGCGGGTTCGCTGGTCAACCCCGCCCACCTCAAGGCCTGCAAAGCCAATTGCACCTGCCTCGACAGCGCCTCCATGAATCTGGGGGAACAGATCGAAGCCATGAGCGATGCCGCCCTTGCCGGGAAACGTGTCGTGCGCCTGCACACCGGCGATCCCGCCATGTACGGCGCGATCAACGAGCAGATCCGGGGGCTGGCCCAAAAAGGCGTGGCCGCATCCATCATCCCGGGCGTCAGCAGCGTGTTCGCGGCAGCAGCGGCGCTCGGCTGCGAACTCACCAGCCCCGATGTGAGCCAAAGCGTCGTCCTCACGCGGACGCCCGGAAGAACGCCCATGCCTCAAGGCGAAGACGCCGCGGCCTTCGCCAGGACCGGGGCGATGCTGGTCTTTTTCCTGAGCACCGGAAAGGTCGGCGAGCTGATGCGCCATCTGATGGAACAAGGTGGGCTGGCCGAGGGCACCCCGGCGGCGATCGTCTACCGCGCCTCATGGCCTGATGAGCGCATCCTGCGCGGTACGGTGGGCGACATCGCCCGGCAGGCCGAGGAAGCCGGGCTCGGACGGCAGGCGCTCGTCATCGTGGGCCGGGCCTTGGGAGCCAACGGCACAGCCTCGCGGCTCTACGACGCCGACTTCTCGCATGGCTACAGGAACCGTCTGGTTTCGGAGGATTTCGACGGACGCTGCGCCCTGTACGCCTTCACGGACAAGGGGCTGACGCGAGCCCGGGAGATCGCCGCCGGGCTGGGCCTGCCCACGGTGCTCCACAGTACGCATCCTTCCGGTGCGGAAGGCATCGTGCATATACCGGCCCAAGACTTCGACAGCCGCCTCGCCGCCAACTGGGCGCAGTTCGACGCGCATATCTTCATCGGCGCGACGGGGATCCCCTTCCGCAAAGCCGCCCCACTGCTGCGCGACAAGAACATTGACCCGGCCGTGCTTGCCTGTCCGGAAAGCGGCAGCCATGTGATTGCCCTTACCTCCGGGCATTTCGGAGGCACCAACCGGCTGGCCCGGCGCATAGCCCGCATCACCGGCGGACAGGCCGTAATCGGCTCCCCCGCGGACGTCAACAGCCTCCCCGCCTTTGACGAAGCCGCCGCACAGGAACACGCACGCATCCTCAACCCGGAAGCCGTCCGCGCCCTCAACGCCGCCCTGCTCGACGGAAGCCCCATAGCCTTCTGCGGAACCCGTGCTGTCTTCGAGCGCCATTTCGCCTCCACCGGGCAAGTTGCCTTCTTCGAGAACCCGCAGGATGTCACATGCGGCCATGCCGTCCTCTGGGATAGCGAAAACACGCTTCCGGAAGAGGTGCTGTACCTTGATGTCTCCAGCCGTGCCTTCGTCCTCGGCGTGGGCTGCCGCCGCGGCGTCAAGCCGCAGGAGCTGCGCCTCGTCGCGGAACGGTATCTTTCCGAGTTCGGCCTGAACGCGGAAAACATCGCCGGCATCGCCACCTGCACCGTGAAGGAGGACGAACCGGCTATCCTCGGATTGGGCGAGGCATGGCAGGTTCCCGTGGCTTTCCACAGCGCGGATGAACTGGATGCCGTGCCGGTGTCCGCACCCTCGGAAAAAGTGCGCGAAAAAGTCGGCACCGCTTCGGTGTGCGAGGCCGCGTGCCTGTTGTCCGCCGGATACGGCTCAATCCCCCAGCCCACACTGTACGCCCCGAAATCCGCCTTTGGAGACGTCACGCTGGCACTGGCCCGTCTGCCGCATCTTGCCGTCCCCCAAAACGGACAGGGGGAAATCGTCGTGGCCGGGCTCGGATCGGGTGCCCCCGGCCACATCACGCCGGATGTCGACACGGCGCTCAGGCGGTGTGACACCGTCGCCGGCTACAGCCATTACGTCGACTTCATCCGGGACCGCATCGCCGGAAAGCCCGTGATCCAAAACGGCATGAAGGGCGAGGTGGAGCGCTGCCTGTCCGCTCTGGAAGCGGCCCTCGACGGACAGAACGTATGTATGGTGTGCTCGGGCGACCCCGGGATTCTGGCGATGGCCGGCCTCCTGTACGAACTGCGCACCCGTGAGCCGCGCTTCAGGGACATCCCGATCCGGGTCCTGCCGGGGATCACCGCGGCAACTATCGCTGCGTCCTCGCTTGGCGCGCCGCTCCAGAACGGCTTCTCTCTGGTGAGCCTGTCCGATCTGCTGGTCCCGGCGGACGAGGTGCGCCGCAACATCCGTTCTGTAGCCCAATCCCTGCTGCCGGTGGCGCTGTACAACCCCGCCGGGCGCAAGCGGCGGGATCTGCTGGAGGAAACGCTTGCGGTTTTCCGGGAACATCGGGGCGAAGACGTCCTGTGCGCCTACGTCAAAAACGCGGGCAGGGAGCAGGAAACCAAATGGGTGGGCAAGCTGTCCGAGTTCCCCGCCGCCGAGGTCGACATGTCCACGCTCATCATTATCGGCGGCCCCCGGACCCGCCTTGATTCCGGCGTCCTGTACGAACCGCGCGGCTATGTGGAGAAGTATATGGAATAGGGGGAAGCGGGAACCGGAGGAACGGGGACAGCGCCTTTCGGAAGGGAAGCCGTTCCCCTCCCGAGCATTCCGCCCTCCGGTTCCCGCAGGGGCTCTTCCCGGCTTAAGAAAAGCGAAAACGCTCACCAACCTGCTGTGCATAATCACATATAGGGGCAATGCAAAAAGCTGACAAACGCCGAACCGATGACGCCGAAGGCCCAAACAAGGGAACGGCGAGAACGGGTGAAGGCCCTTTTTCCGGAAGTTTCCCCCTCCCCCAGAACTTGGGAAGGATGCCATGAACACGACATTTCACGCATTTTGCCTTGCCGCCCCCCGATCCGGGGAGGGGAAGACGACGACGGGGATCGCGCTGATGCGTGCGCTCGCCCGACGCGGGCTGAAGGTGCAGAGCTTCAAGTGCGGACCGGACTATATCGACCCGACCTTCCACGCTCAGGCCACCGGGCGCCCCGCCTGCAACCTCGATACATGGATGATGGGCCGCGAAGGCGTCCGCGCGCTGTGGGACAACCGCGCCCACGATGCCGACGCATGCGTCTGCGAAGGGGTCATGGGGCTGTTCGACAGCCGCGATCCCGGCGATCCGGCGGGAGGCACCGCCGACTGCGCCCGCGCCCTCGGCATCCCCGTCGTGCTCGTGTTCAACGCCCGGGGCATGGCGTGCTCCGCCGCCGCACTCGTTGCGGGGTTCCGGCTTCACGCTTCCCGGATGGGCGTCCAGCTTGCCGGAGTCATTGCCAACAACGTGGGAAGCCCACGCCACGCCGACATCCTCCGCCGCGCGCTCGAAAGCGAACGCCTCCCCCCTCTGCTCGGGGCCTTGCCCCGGAACGAGGCGTGGCGGATTCCCGAACGCCAGTTGGGCCTGCTCCCCTCCGAGGAAGCCGGTACCACGGAGGCGTGGCTCGACGCCCTTGCGGATGTTGCGGAATCCTCCGTCCATATGGACAGGCTCCTGAGCCTCACCGAAGCCCGCCGTCCGGAAGCCCGGGCCGTCCTTCCTCCGCGCGGCATCCGGCCCCGGCGCATGGGCATCGCCAAGGACAGGGCGTTCTGCTTCTATTACGAGGAAAACGAACGGGCACTCGCCGCCCGGGGATGGGAACTGCTGCCGTTCTCGCCGCTTGAGGATACGGCCCTGCCGCCCGGCATCGACGCGTTGTATCTCGGGGGCGGCTATCCCGAAGTCTTTGCCCGCGAGCTTTCCGGCAACGCGGCCATGCGTGAGGCCATCCGCGCTTTTGCCGAGCAGGGCGGAGAAATCTATGCCGAATGCGGCGGATACATGTACCTGTGCACCCGGCTCGAAGCCTCAGAGGGGAAGGACGGCAAGGGAGGAAGGACGGCAAGCTGGCCCATGTGCGGGGTCATCGACGCCACGGCCCGCATGGGCGGACGTATCCAATCATTGGGCTACCGAGAGGTAACCATGCTTGGAGACGCTCCGTTCGGGCTCGGGGGCGACGTCTTCCGCGGCCACGAATTCCACTGGTCGGACATTGAGCTGCACCGCAGCTACGCGCCGCTGTACGACGTACGCACAGCGTCCGGGCACGCCGATTCCGGCATCACCGCCGGGAATGTGCGCGCCAGCTATGTCCATCTGTACTGGGGCAACACCGGCGAGGCGAATTACGCCGGACGACCCGCGCCCTCGGACTTCACCGCCTGCCGTCCCGAACACCGAGCCGCCCGCCCGGGCGAGGCCAAAGCAACATGCGAAAACATCGGACAGGTTATCCTGCTCAACGGGCCGTCAAGCGCCGGAAAAACGACGCTGGCCAAAGCCCTGCGGGATCGGCTGTACGCCATGCACGGCATATGCAGCCTCATGCTGTCCATCGACCAGCTGCTGCGTTCGGCCACAGGCGGCCATGAATCGGTCCTCGACGGCCTCGAACGGACCGGCCTGCCCTTCATCGAAACGTTTCACGCGGGAGTCGCGGCGGCGGCGAAAGCCGGAGCATGGACCATCGTCGACCATGTCATCGGCGAGGATCCCGGATGGATCGAGGATCTGCTTGGGAGGCTGGAAGCCATCCCCCTGCTGTCCGTCCAGGTGCTCTGCGACGACGAGGAACTGCGGAAGCGCGAGTCCGGACGCTCCGACCGTTCCCCTGACTGGCCGCACGCCCAGCGGCAGGCCCGGCACATTCACCTCCCCCTGCCCAACCAGATGGTGGTGGACACGACCCGGACCAGCCCCGAAGACTGCGCCGCCTGTATCCTCGCCGCACTGTCCGCCGAAAAAAACGGTATCCCCATCCGTCCCGGCGGGGGCGCACCCATTTCCACAACAGAACGAGGTTCCTTATGAAGCTCGATGCACACGGCGGCGACCTTCTCGCCATGGCGTCGGTGTCCAAGCGCGATCCCGCGTCCCTGCTTGATTTCAGCGTAAACGTCCGCCCCGAAGGCGCGCCGGAGTTCCTCCGTGCCGCGCTGGTCAGGGCGAATACGGGCCTCGCGGCCTACCCTTCGCCCAACGCCGAGGAGGCCCTTGCCGCTGCGGCACGCCGATACGGCCTGCCCGCCGGCCGCTTCGCCTTCGGCAACGGAAGCAACGAGCTCATCCACGCCCTCGCCCGCGTACTCAAAAGGCGCGGCGCACCCTGCGTTTCCATCGTCGAACCGGCGTTCAGCGAATACGCGCTGGCCTGCCGCCTTGCCGGGCTGGAAAGCAGCCCGCTCTGGGGCGGCATCGGTTCCGGTGCGGACGGGCAGCCTTCCGGCGATCTGCTGGCCGGGCTTGCCGAAACGCCCTCGGGTTCGGCGGTGTTTCTGGCCAATCCCTGCAACCCTTCGGGGCTGTTCCGCACGCCCGGAGAATGCCTGTCCCTGCTGGCGGCGCGGCCCGACCTGCTCTGGATCATCGACGAGGCCTTCATCGAATACGCCGGGCCGGAAGCCGATGTGTCGATCCTGCGCCGGATGCCCTCCAACGGCGTAGTACTGCGTTCGCTGACCAAATTCCATGCCTTGCCGGGGGTGCGCATCGGCTATCTGGCGGCCTCGGCCGAACTGGCTGAAGCCGTCCGCGCCGATCTGCCCGCGTGGAACGTCAACGTGTTTGCGCTGTCCGCAGCCGTGGCCGCGCTCAACGACACATCAGACTTCGCGGAACGGGCCCGTGCGGAAAATGCCGAACGCCGCGCCGATCTCGCAGCCGTCCTATCCGGCCTCCCCGGCGTGGAGGTGTTCCCCTCCTCCGCCAACTACGTGCTGTTCCGCTGGAGAGGCGCCCCCAAAGACCTGTACGGCATCCTGCTGCGGCGTTTCGGGATCGCCGTGCGCGACTGTTCCAACTACTGCGGGCTCGACGACGGAACATGGTTCCGCGCCGCCGTCCGTTTCCCCGAGGAACACCACAGGCTCGCCGGCGCACTGCGGGAAGTAATGGAGGAAGGCGATGTCCCAAAGAAAAGCGCGGCGGATACTCCCCTGCTCGCTTACGGAGGGATGAAATGCAGGGAAGAAGACGAAGGGGACCTTTCTTTGAAAAAGATTTCCCCTTCCCCCGCGGACTTCCCCATCTCCGGCTCATCTTCCGTCTTCCCCGCCGGACGCTCCTCCCGCCGCACTCCAGCCCTCATGCTGCAGGGAACCTCTTCAAACGCGGGCAAGAGCATCCTCGCAGCGGCCTACTGCCGCATCTTCCGGCAAGACGGCTACAATGTGGCCCCGTTCAAGGCTCAGAACATGTCCCTGAATTCGGGCGTCACGGCCAATGGCGACGAGATGAGCCGGGCACAGATCGTGCAAGCGCAGGCGGCCCGCGCAGACCCCGATGCGCGCATGAATCCCATTCTGCTCAAGCCGCACTCGGATACGGGATCGCAAGTCGTCATCCTCGGACAGCCCTTGGGACATATGGATGTCCTCGAATATTTCGGGAAAAAGAGGGAACTCTGGTCCGCCGTCACCGACTCTTATGACAGCCTCGCGGCCGAATGCGACATCGTCGTTCTTGAAGGCGCGGGCAGCCCCGGCGAGATCAACCTCAAGAGCCACGATCTGGTCAACATGCGCATGGCCGATTACGCTCGGGCATCGGTGTTGCTCGTCGGGGACATCGACCGGGGCGGCCTCTACGCCTCCTTTCTCGGTACATGGATGTCCTTCACCGACGCCGAACGCCGACTGCTCACGGGATATATCGTCAACCGATTCCGGGGGGACGCATCCCTGCTCGGGCCCGCGCACGACTACATGCTGGCTCACACCGGCGTTCCCGTGCTCGGCACCATCCCCTACATCCGTGACCTCAACATCCCCGAAGAAGATATGGCGGGCTTCTCATGGGGACACACCGACTGCGGGGAAAAAAAGGCGGGGACTCTGGACATCGCCGTGGTCATGCTGCGGCACGTATCCAATTACACCGACTTTGCGC
>NBJMR02800__coassemble_3566_pt1 | contig 8347 bp, 3 predicted proteins | sample NBJMR02800__metabat2_high_PE_022 | metagenome-assembled genome bin NBJMR02800
ATATCTGACTAACACGTCTAATATAGATATTTTTTCTTTAGTTTCTTATAGTTATAGAAAGATATCAGGGCCGAATGTAAAGCCCCCGCAGTTAGTGCAAAGCTAAACTGGGGCCCCCGGCATGTTGAGGGCAAACTCTTCTGGCGTGAAATTGCCCAATGATTCGTATGGTCTTTGCTCGTTGTATTCTTGTACCCATGCGTCAACGATGGTGCGAATCTCACTCAGCCTGCTAAAAACATAGAAGTTCAGTACCTCCTCGCGGAAGGTGCGGTTGAACCGCTCCACATATGAGTTTTGCGTGGGTTTGCCGGGTTGAGTGAACTCAAGGTCAATCCCGTGTTGTTCAGCCCATCCGGCAAGTTGCGCCGAGACAAATTCCGGGCCTTCACGGCTGAAATCGTCAAGCACGCTGACCGTGCATCAGCGCATCGCCCATAAAGTCCACAGACCAGCAACCGTTGACGACGGTTTGCGCCTCCAGACGGACGGGAGCTCGGCTGGGCAGATGCCGTTTTTTTTGCGGCGCATGTTCAACTGCAGCTGCCGATAAATTCGGTTGGCTTCAGAGCTTTTTTTCGATCACATCCTTCAAGGCCCGATTTTCCAGGCTTAACTCCGCATACATTTGTTTAAGAAGGGCGTTTTCATGCTCAAGGTCGCGTATACGCTTGATGTCCGAAGCTTCCATGCCGCCGAACTTGCTCTTCCAGGCGTAGAACGTGGCACTGCTGATACCGTGCTCACGACATACGTCCTTGGCAGTCCTGCCCGCTTCGACAGACTTCAGGATTGTGATGATTTGGTGTTCAGAAAACCGTGACTTCTTCATGGCTCCCTCCTGGGGAGGGTTTACCAGAAGTCTCCAGTTTTGGTCTCCACTATTTTAAGGGAGGGGTACACCGCTCTCCTTACTGAAAAAATGGACAGGCCAAAAACAGGAATATTCCACCCTGAACAGTGAGATGAGGGATGTAGAAAAAGCTGTGCGGAATGAAACGGAACCTCCTTCAGGATTCAGTCTCAAACCGGACAGACCGAATGAGGAATGAGGAGCGAACGCCGTCCACTTCGGATGCCACCGAATACGCTTTGCCAAGGGAGTACCAAACAGGATATCGTCAGGGAAAATCCTCCTCAGGCGGTTCCTATGGAACACAATGTTTGCACCGGCATCTCGGATGTCCGTTACTTCAGCCCGCGTCTGCTGGCCGCGCTTACGGGCATTCTTTCCTCACCCCTGACCGTCATTGAGGCTCCGATGGGTTACGGCAAGACCGTGGCCGTGCGCGAGTTTCTGCGCCGGGAAAACCTGGCCGTGATCTGGGTTTCCGTGCTGGATTCCCCGGACAGCGCCTTCTGGCGCTCCCTGTGCAGGGAGTTTGAGCGTCTGCCCGAGACGGCGGAAACGGCGCGAGCGCTGCGCAGGCTCGGCCCGCCTTTCGCGCCCGATGACGCGGCCCGACGCGATGCGGCGCTGGAACTGCTGGAGAGCCTCGACTTTGCCAGACCCACCGTGCTGGTCGTGGACGATGTGCACCTGCTGGCTTCCGCGCCGTCGTGCGTCCGCTTTTTCCAGATACTGGCCCGGCAGGCCATGAGTAATCTGCACATCGTGCTCACCACCCGGCGTTTTCAGGCCGAGGACGCCCTGCTATCGGACCTCAAGGGAGAGCTCGCCCGCCTCGGCCCGGCCCTGCTGGCGTTTTCGGAAGAAGACATCCGGGCATACTGCGCCCTGTGCGGCCTCAAGATCAGCCCGGACCAGATCCGCGCCCTGCATGGGGCCACGGGCGGATGGGTCAGCGGCGTATATCTGCATTGCCGCCATTACGCGCAACACGGGGCTTTTTCCCTGCCCGCCTTCGCCCGTTCTTTCACCCTGCCCTCCCCGCAATCTTCCTCCTTATCTTCCCCGCAGTATTCCGAGAACGAACTGCCACCGGATATGGCCGCCCTTTTGGAAGAACAGCTTTATCGCCCACTCTCCCCGGACGTGCGGGACATGCTTTTCGCACTCTGCCCGCTGGAGCAGTTCACCCTGCCGCAGGCGGATTTCTGCTGCGGCACGGATACTCGGGCAGCTCTGGAGGCGCTTGTCCGACAGAACTCGTTTGTCCGCCGCCGGGAAGGGAGCGGCGTGTACACCGTCCACGCCATATTCCGGAGCCTGCTGCTGCGCTTGTTCCGTGCACTTCCACGCGAACAGCGGCAGGCCGTCCACCGCCGCTGCGGCGACTGGTTCGCGGCGGAGGACGAATTCATTCCCGCGATGGAGCACTATCACGCGGCGCGCGATTTCGAGCGGGCACTTTCGGTCATGGAACGGGACATGGCCCGCCATCTGGTCACGGAAAGCGCCGCCTTCTTCGCCCGGCTCTTTCAGGATTGCCCGGAGGAGGTTCTGTCCCGGCACCCCAAGGCGGCGTTCAAGCACGCCCTGGCCGCGCTTTCCGCGTCCGACTTTCCGGCCTTTGCCGACCGCTGCCGCTGGCTGGCGCGCTACTGCGCGGCGCTGGACGAGGCGCATCCAGCCACTCCCGTGCTGCGCGGCGAACTGGAAATGCTGCTGGCCCTTGCGGAATACAACGACATCGCGGCCATGTCCGTCCGCCACCGCAGGGCATGGGAACTGCTGGGCCGCCCCACGGGGCTGTATCCGCCGGAATCCACCTGGAGCATGGGCTGTCCCTCCGTGCTGTTCATGTTCCACAGGGAAAGCGGCAAACTCCGGGAGGAAATCCGGCTGATGCGGGAATGTATGCCGCATTACTACAAAGCGGCGGACTGGCACGGCGCGGGCGGCGAGCTGCTTTTCGAGGCGGAAGCCCTGTACATGGCGGGGGATTTTACCGAGGCGCTCCGCCTCTGCCGTCAGGCCGAGACCGTGGCCGCGCTGCACGGGCAACTATGCAATACGCTTTGCGCCCTGTTTTTGCGCGCGCGTCTGGCTCTGGCGCGGAAAAACACCTCGACGGCCTGCGCCGCCGTGCGGGAGATGCGCGATCTGATCACCAAAAAACAGGATTATTTTCTGCTGCACACGGCGGAGGTCTGCGCGGCGCGCCTCTCCGGCCTCCTCCGGCGTCCGGATGAAATCCCCGCGTGGGTGCACGAGGGCAGGGGTGAACGCATGTACGCCTTCGCCCAGGGCGATTTCCGGCTGGCGCAGGGCCGCGCCCTACTGCTGGCCGGGGATGCCGCCGCCGTGCTCGGCCTGTTCCACGCCCTGCTGCAAACCCCTCTCTTCGACAAGCACCGCCTGTTCTTCATCTACGCCCATATCTTCTTGGCCGCCGCCCATGCCATGCTCGACGCGCGGGAAAAGGCGCTTGAGTCTCTGCGCGCCGCTCTGGACGCGGCCCTGCCGGACGATGTGCTCATGCCTTTTGTGGAAAACGCCGATCTTGTCCTGCTGCTGTTGCTCGCGCCGCAAGAGACGCGCCATGAAGACGGCGTGCGGCGCATTCTGGCCCTGGCGGAACCGTGGCTGCGCCATCTGGGACTGCCCGGAACACGCGCTTCGGAAATTCCGTTCGGTCTGTCCGTCAAACAGTATGAGATCGCGCGGCTCGCCGCCGAGGGACGCACCGGCCCGGAGATCGCATGCCGCGTGGGCCTCGGCCTCAACACCGTCAAAACGCACCTGAAGACTGTGTACCGGAAATGCGGCGCGAACAACCGCCCGGAACTGAGAAGACTTCTCCACGGGGAAAAATAGCGAAATCGTCGCAACAGACGGGCGAAGGAAGGAGAAGCGGACTGATACACGCTTCGCCTTATCCTCAGTATGGCCCCTGAAGAGACGTTTGTACTGTTTATTGTCCTTTGTGCCCTTTCAAAATACAATGAGGTGCGACTCGCTCAACGGCATCCTGGTATCACCCCAAAGGGGTGAGACGCAGAAATTATTTGCTTTTTTTCCCCAAAGGAGACATAAACTGACATGAATACCTTTTTGCCCGTAATCATCGGATGTCTTCCATGCCGCGTGTTCCGCTTCACCATCCGCCGTCCTTCCGCCGTCATCCTTTGACGGTGGGCCGGGTTGCGTGTAAGCAAGGAACGTGGCCGGCGGAAGCGGCCCTGAACGCAAGCGCGTTCCGGTCCGCTTCTTGCTACACACACACACACACACACACACACACAGCTCATCGCCCATCCACCGCGCTCGCGTCCAGGCGTAGCGCGGCTTTCCGCGTTTCCACTCCGTCCAAAAACATGGCCTTGCCCCTTCTCGGGGTGAGGCCTTTTGCGTTGCGCGCCGTTTGCCGCAAGCCGCATCCTTCACCCTTACAACATGAGGAGGCTACCTATGACGCATAGATTCCGCTTTACCTGCACAAGGCTTCTTCCAGCCTGCGCGCTGGCCGCCCTGCTGGTTGGGCCGCCCGGCTTTGCGCCTTCGGCCAACGCCGCTGACGTTACCTACCCCGGCTCAAACCTTGACAAAGGCCCCCTCTGGAATATCGACAACAGCCTTTTTCCTGCGGGGAGCCTCAGCGACAATGTGGTCACCATCAACAGCGGCAATGTGGGCGGCGACGTTTATGGCAATGACGTGGACGCCGCGTTCAGCCCGGTCAGCAATAATACGGTCATTCTGTCGGGCGGCTCGGTCGGCGGCGACATCCTGGGCGGAGCCAACAATGGTGCCGTGACCGACAACAACGTCTCCATCTCCGGTTTCGGTTCAGTATTAGGCAGCGTCTATGGCGGCTACGGCGCTGCAGAGGGAACCGTAAGCGGAAACAACGTCTCCATCTTCGATTCTGGTTCCGTAAACAGAAACGTCCTCGGCGGCTACAGCCGCTCGGTAAATTCTCATGTTATCGGGAACACAGTTACCATCAGCGGCGGAACCGTAAGAGATATCTACGGCGGCCAAAGCGGTAAGGGGAACGCTCTGAATAACAGCGTGACATTGGACGGCGCTGCATCCCAAGCAAACGTCATTTACGGCGGACGCGTGGAACAGGGCACTGCCCGGGAAAACGCCGTTGTCATGAAAAACGGCAGCGTGACCTTGGGAATTTTTGGCGGCATCGCCACCGCTGACGGCGGGCAAGCTCAGGACAACCACGTGACCATGAGCGGCGGTTCAGTGGGAGAACATCTCATCGGCGGTTACGTGCAAAACGGCAGCGGCGCTGCCACGGGCAACAGCGTCATCTTCAACGGCGGCAGCGTGACAGAAAATGTCTATGGCGGGCGGAGCGTAAACGGCCCTGCACAGAACAACAGCGTGACCATGACAAACGGTTCCGCCAACTGGCTGCTGGGCGGGTACAGCGACAGCGGCGACGTGAGCGGTAACAGCGTGAACGTCAGCGGCGGCACATTGAGCGGCGGCGTCAACGGCGGCGAAACGACCAGCGGCAATGCCACAGGCAACAGCGTCGACTTCTCCAATGTAACGGCAACATATGTACAGGGCGGCTACAGCGGCTCCGGCAGCGCCACGGGCAACAGCCTGGCCATCCGCAGCGGCACGGTACAAAACAACGCCTTCGGCGGCTATGTGGACAGCGGCAGCGGCGAGGCTTCGGGCAACAGCGTCACCTTCAACGGCGGAAGCGTGACAAACAACATCTACGGGGGGATGAGCGCAGCCGGACTTGCACAGAACAACAGCGTGACCATGACAAACGGTTCCGCCAAGTGGCTGCTGGGCGGCTACAGCGCCAACGGCAATGTCATCGGCAACAGCGTTAACGTCAGCGGCGGCACGCTGACCGGCGTCAGCGGCGGCGAATCCAATTCCGGCAGTGCCACGGGCAACATAGTAAGCATCAGCGGCGGGACGGTCCAAAGCAACGTCAATGGCGGTTTTGTTGCCTCAGGCAGCGGCAAGGCCACGGGCAATATTGTGAACATTTCCGGCAATGCAGACCTGAGCGGGGCGGTCGTGGCGGGCGGCTCCTCCCCGGACGGCGACGCCTTCACCGACAATACGCTGAACAAAAACAGCGACGCCGCGGTACATCTCGCACGAAACTTTGCATCAGTAAATTTTGGCTACAGCGGAACCGCCAACATTGGGGAGCTGGATAGCACGCCGACCGGCAGCGCACTCTCCGGCGTGACAGTGAACACCAATGCCAACAACGTGTCCTTTGACGGCGTTATTTCCGGTTCCGGCTCCATAACCAAAACCGGCGCGGGAACGCTGATTCTTTCCGGAACCAACACCTATTCCGGCGGCACCACGATCAGCGCCGGAACCCTGTCCATAGGATCCGACACCAATATCGGCAGCGGAACCAACACCATCGGCAACAAGGGCACGCTGCTGCTCTCCGGCAACGGGACATACACCAACGACTGGACGCTGAGCGGTGCGGGCAGCGCCATTGCAACGGACAACAACAATACGCTCTCCGGTGTCTTATCCGGCAACGGCGGCCTGACCAAGACCGGCGCGGGCACACTGACCCTTTCGGGAACCAATACCTACACCGGCATGACCACGGTACGGAGCGGGACGTTGGCCTTGGGCAGCGAGCTGACATCCAATCAACTCACTCTATACGGCGGCACGGTATTCGACCGGGGAAGCCACAACCACAGCCTGGACAACGGTATCCTGAGTGTCAATGGGGCCAACGGCCAGAGCGCCATGTACAAAGGCGATCTTTCCGCTAGGAACGCGACCCTCAATTTCATCTCTCCGGTACATCCTACGCAGCCCCTGCTGCGCGTCACCGGCGATGCGGACGTCTCGGGCAGTGCCTGCAATGTGGGACTGGCGGGCGGTACGTCCCTGGCCTCCGGGTCTACCCTGACCCTGCTGGATGTCGATCCGGACAAAACGCTCACGGCCAACAACTTGCAGCGCGGCAACGGGATTGTGCAGATCGGTTCCACCGTGGCGCACGACATTACCACAGATGTAGCGCTTGATCCGACAACAGGACGGCTGAGTGCCGTCACCGCTCAAGTCAGCCCCGGCAGAGCCACGGATCAGTCCAAGGCACTGTCCGAAGGCTTCCTCGGCGGACTGGCCCTGAACCTGCAAGGCGCGGACCTCGTGGCGGGCCGGGGCATGGATTCCGCCGTGCGGGCCTCCTCCGGTACGGACGACGCGGAAAGGCACGGCTTTGCCGGGTTCGGCGCGCTGTCCGGCGGTTCGTTGCGCTACAACACCGGCTCGCATCTGGACATGAACAGCCTTTCCCTGCTTACCGGCCTGGCCTGGGGAATCGACCTTGCGCCGGGCCGCCTGACCTTGGGCGCATTCTTTGAATACGGCAACGGCTCTTACGACACCCACAACTCCTTCACGAACGCCGCTTCCGTAGACGGCGACGGCAATGCCTACTATCTGGGCGGCGGCATTTTGGCCCGCATGGACTTCGTCAATATTGGGCCGGGCCGCTTCTACGCCGAAGCCAGCGGACGCGCGGGCAAGACGCACAACGAGTACGACAGCTCGGATTTGCGCGACGCAGCCGGACGTAAGGCGGACTACGACAGCAGTTCTCCCTACTATGGCCTGCATTTCGGCACGGGCTACGTCTGGAACATCAACGATGCCGCCACCCTTGACCTGTACGGCAAGTACTTCTGGACACGGCAGCAGGGCGACAGCGTGGGCCTGTCCACCGGCGAACATCTGAGTTTCGACGACATCAACTCCAGCCGCCTGCGTTTCGGCGGGCGCTTCGCCTATATCCTGAACGAACACGTCGCTCCGTACATCGGTGCGGCCTGGGAACACGAATTCGACGGCAAGGCACGGGCCAGGACCAACGGTTTTGACATCGACGCCCCGAACCTGCGCGGCAATACCGGCATCGGCGAACTGGGCCTCTCCCTCACGCCCTCCGCTGACCTGCCCCTGACCGTGGACCTGGGCGTGCAGGGCTACACCGGCAAGCACGAAGGCGTGACCGGCAGTCTGATGGTGAAGTGGGAATTCTGAGCGTCTGCAAAGGGGAGCGTCCGTTTTTTGTGTACGCCCCCAGCTTTAAACATCTCTTCAACTGCACACTCTGGAAAGGATAAAAAGGGGAACAAGCATCTATACTATCAAAAATTTCATCTACAACAATTCTCTGGAAGACTTAATATCGGCTGTGTCTGCTTCATAAAAAATTAAAATGGTATGTAAACACCCAAAGGTATGTGCATCATATTTTAGACTACGGATAGTTCGTGTGAGGTTATACGCAGTACACTCCAATACTTCGTAGGGGAACAAATTTATTCTCTTGGAGCAATTTCTACTATGCGGCGCGGTGTCGGCAACGGCGAATCGCGCCGCTTTTTTGCGGCATCCAATCCGAACCGGAATAAGGCCGTCCCGCTGAAAAAATTTCAAAAATCAATAATTCTACCACTCCTC
>NBJMR02800__coassemble_3897_pt1 | contig 7532 bp, 8 predicted proteins | sample NBJMR02800__metabat2_high_PE_022 | metagenome-assembled genome bin NBJMR02800
TTCCCCGGCATGTCGCGTCTCCCCACCCTCCATCCAGCTACCGCGCTTCCTCGTAAGGGATCGAAAACTCGTAGTCCCCGTTCTCCTCGGAACGGGTGGGCCGCCCTCCGGCAACCTCAAGCAGCAGATCGTACAACGCCCTGCCCGTTTCCCCGATGTCCGCGCCGTCAACAACGACCCCGGCGTTGAAGTCCATTAGGCCCGGCATCTTGGCGTAGGTGTGCGGGTTGCCCGTCAGCTTGACCACGGGCATGACCGGAGAACCCACCGGAGAACCCCGGCCCGTGCTGAATACCGTAGCCGACGCCCCCGCCATGGCAAACCCGGCGAGGTTGACGGGATCGGGGCCGTTGGCGCGGTTGTCCACGATCCACAGGCCCGGATGCGGGGGGCGCTCACCGAGCTTCAGGACGCCCTGCACCGGAGACGTGCCCATTTTCTTGATGTTGCCCATCGCCTTTTCCACGAGCGTGGTGATGCCGCCCGCCTTGTTGCCCGGCGTGGGGTTCACCGCCTCAATAGGTTGCCCGTGCGCGCGCAGGAACTCGGCGCGCAGCTCGTCGACCATGCCGAGGATCTGCTCTCCCGCCTCGCGGCTGACCGCACGGGACGCCACAATGTGCTCACAGCCCGGAATGCCCGGAACTTCCGACATGAGCACGGAACCGCCTGCGGCGATCACGAGATCGGTCATGGCCCCGATAACCGTGTTCCCGGCAATGGCGGTCGTCCAGTCGGAACCGCCGCACTGCACGCCCACAACAAGCCCGGACAAAGGGCACGGCTGGCGTTCCAGATCCTGCGCGGCCCGCTGCATCTTGCGGACGAGCTCACAGCCTCTGGCCTCGGCTTCGACGGATCCGCCCTCCTCCTGAATGAGGATGGCGTGCACGGGCTTGCCGCCTCCGATGGCGACCTGCAGGTCAAGCGTCCTGATCTGCTCACAGCCGAGCCCCACGATGAGGACGCCGGACACGTTGGGATGCTTGGCAAACGTGGTGAGGGCCAGCATGGTGCGGCGGAAACTCTGCTCGCCCTCCACGCAGCCGCGCTCGTGGGTCAGTGGGACGGCCCCGGTCTTCCACGCGATATGATTGACGACCGTATTCGCGCAGGTGACGGTGGAGACGACGAGCACGATATTCCTGATGCCCACGCTCCCGTCGGCGCGGGGAAATGCCTGTAGCGAACTCATGCGCCCCTCCCGTCCCTGAACGCGGCGACGTACTGCCGGCACAGTTCCTCGGTGATGTCCTCAAGATTGTGGGTATGCACGAAGGCTCCGGCGGCAATGGGCGCGGAGGCCCTGCCGATGGGGACGCCGTACTTGCGGACGAGCCCCCCCTGCGCAACGGCTTCGACGGCGATCTTGTGCCCGAGCCCGATGTCCTCAAGCGCAGTCACCTCGCCCCCGGCATGGCGCAGCACGTCGCCCTTGCGGGTGTCCTGCGCGACCACGGCGACATTGTCCTCCGGTTCGATGCGGAGTGCTTTCATCATAATCCCTCCGGTCATGCGGATACGAGGTTACGGATTGCCTCGGGCGTCATGCCCGCGAGTCCCATGCGTTCCGCCGTCTGCCCGGTCACGGCGTAGTCCTCGCCGAGCAGTTCGCCAAGCAATGCGATAAGCGCATCCATGATAGGCGTGGGAACCCCGGCAAGCCTGCCGAGGGCCGCCATCGGCACCATCGAGTACGGCGTATCTTCAGTAAGGAAACGGTGATGCAGCGTTTTAGGCGCGAACCCGGCAAAGGCGGGGTTGGCCTGCAGCACGTCGTACAGGGTTTCACCCTCCACGCCGTACTGGTTGCGGAAGGTCTGTGCCGTGCTTACCAAATCAAGGCCGTAGGCACGGGCCACGGCCAGCCGTTCACGGTCCGTGGCTTCGATGAGGCGGCACACGGCGGGCGTCATTCCCGCGTAATAGAACTCAAAATGCCCGCCCTCGCTCTCAATGCGCCCGGCGTTGGCCAGCATGGGCGCACAGTGCACGACCATATTGACCCCGGACATGCTGGTGGCGAGCACATTCTCGCCCTTGCGCCAGCCGGTGCAGAAAGCCCCGTCCACGGCGGCCTCCACCGCGGCGTAATCGCCCGCTGGGAACGCCGCCAGCGTCACGGCCTTCTTGACCCCGCGCACGTTGACCACGCCGGGCTCCGTCGCGGCACAGGCATAGGGCAAGTTGTCCGTTTCCGCGACGAGTACGTCCTTCCCCGCCTCGCGCAGCGCGGCCTTGAGAGCCAACGTACCGTAATTGCCGGGCATCAGCACGATAACCTGACCATCCGAAAGCGCAGGCACGGCCAGATCGAAGAACGTCTTCTGCCCGTAGGACGGCGCGGTGAAATAGACCACTTCCGCGCCGTCGAGCGCTTCGGCGATGTCCGTGGCCACGAGGCGGATCGTCGCTGTCCCGGTGATTTTGTTCTGGAGTTCGATGGTGTTGCCGCGACGCCTGATGGCTTCGATGACCGGAGCGAACCGCGGCAGATCATACAGGGCCACATCATGCCCGCGCAGGGCGAGATCGGCCGCAAGGGCCTGCCCGCCGTTCCCGGCGCTGAGCACAGCGATTTTCTTCATGACGCAGGTTCCTTGGCGCGGGGGCGCGGAATGCGCCCCCCGGCGGTTATTCGAGGACAAAGGTAGAGATGACTTCCTCATAGGCCTTGTCGCCTATCGCCTTCTTCAGTTCGGGCCACGAAGCCTTGCGGCCCTTTTCGGCAAAGGCATTCTGCTGTTCGGGCGTCAGGCGGATGACGGTCCAGCCCGCCTCTTCCAGCTTCTTCTCATAGGCGGCCTGATCGGCTTCCGCGACTTCCCAGCGGCGGGCCTCGAACGCGGCGCTCTTTTCAAGCAGGATCTTCTGATCTTCGGCCGACAGGGACTCGAACAGCTCCTTATTGATGAGCAGGGGCCAGTTTTCAAAGTGGGTGTTCGCGGCGATGTAGCATTTCAGCAGATCCCGGAAGGAGGCGTAGTAGTTTTCCGCGCCGCCGCCGAAGATGCCGGAGACCATGCCGGTCTGGGCGGCGGTGAAGAATTCCGCGAACGGCAGGGGGGTGGCCTGATAGCCGAGGCCGTCGGCAAGGGCTTCCTGCGTCTTCATGGTGGGGACGCGGACTTTGATGTGGTGGCTGGCGTTGGGATCGGCGGGCGCTTCGGGGGCCTTCACAAGGCCGATGCCGCCGAAGTACACGGGCCAGTTGGCGAGGACCATGATGTCCTGCTTGTCAAACAGGTTGGCGCAGTATTTGGCGTAGGGGGTTCCGGTGCCGAAGTTCTTCTTCGCGGTGGCGTAATCCTTGGCGACATAGGGCAGGATATAGGAGAGGAAACGCTTGTCCACCTGCGTGGAAACGGATTCGCAGCTCATTTCCACAGAGCCGAGAGACACCTTTTCCTGCACGACGGTGTAGTCCCCAAGCTGGCTGGAGCCATAGATCCTGATGTCGATGCGCCCGTCGGTTGCCTCGCGCACTTCCTTGGCGAAGGCCTGCAAATCGCGCTCGATCACGGAGTCGGCGGGGCGGATGTGAGCAAGCTTCCACTGCGCCGCAAATGCGGAGCCGCCGGAAAGGGCCAGCAGGCCGCACAGCGCCAGTACAGACATGACCTTTTTCATGATGCTCTCCTGTGGTGAAGGGTTTTGGAGGCGCGCCGTCCGCGCCGCCTTGGAGATACGGCCGCCGGCGGGGGAACCGGCGGCCGTGTCCGGGAAGATGCCTGTTTCCGCGTCCGGCTAGATGAAACCGAACAGGCGGGGGATGAACAGGCTCACGTCGGGCCAGTAGGTGGTGAGGAGCATGACCGGCACGTAACCGAGCAGGAACAGTCCCACATAGGGAAGGATTTCCACGAAATCGACCTTGCCGATCCGTATCCCGAGATAGAGCAGGCTGGCGTAGGGAGGCGTCAGGCTGCCCACGGCGAGGTTCACGCCGAAGATGGCCGCGTACTGGATGGGGTCGAGGCCGATGGCCTTGGCGAGGGGCAGCAGCAGCGGGGCCACGAGGATGATCCCCGTGGTGTCGTTCACGATCATGCCCACGAACAGCAGGATGAGGTTGATGAGCAGCAGGATGAGGAAACTGTTGTCCGTGATGCTGAATACGCTTTCCACGATGGCCTGCGGGATCTGCAGCACCACGTAGGTCTGGCTCAGCATCATGCTGCAAAAAATCATGATCATGATGCTGCCCACGGACACGGCGGAATCCTTGGTGCAGCCGAAGGCATTACGCAGGTTCAGGCCCCTGTAGACGAAGAACCCGACCGGCAGCGCGTAAATTACGGCTACGGCGGCGGCTTCGGTGGGGGTCATGGCCCCGGAATAGATGCCGCCGAGGATGAGCACGGGCATGATGAGCGCCGGGAGCGCCTTCCAGCCGCGCACGGCGATCTGCCTGCGCTTTTCCGTTTTGGAGAGCTGGGGCATGAGCTTGAGGTCGAAGCGGCGGCTCAGCACGAAATTGATGCCGCAGAAGATGATGATGGTGACGATGCCGGGGCCCACCGTGGACAGGAAGCAGGCGAGCACGTTGGTGCCCGTCACCCAGCCGAAGATGATCATGGGCGTGCTCGGAGGAATGAGCACGCCGAGGATGGAGGAACAGGTGATGAGCGCGGTGGCGAAGGCGCGGGGATAGCCCCGGCTGACCATTTCGGGGATCAGCATGTTGCCGGTGGCGGCGAGCCCGGTAAAGGTACTGCCCGAAATCGCGCCGAGGATGGCGCAGGTGAGGGTGGCGACGAAACCGAGCCCGCCCCAGATGCGCCCGACGAACACATCGACGAATTCGAGCAGGTATTTGGCGATGCCGCTCTCGCTCATGAGCGACCCGGCATAGATGAACAGCGGGATGCACAGAAGCGTGGGGCTCAGGATCTGCTGGAGGCCCCACATCATCATGCCTTTCATGGTGACGCCGCCCACGATGCTCATGAAGGCGAGCGCGCCGCTGAAACAGAAGACGATGGGGACGCCGAAGGAAAGGAGGAGCATCAAAACGGCGAGGGAAACAACGGCAAGCGTAACGGGTTCCATGCTAGTCTCCTTCCTTTTCCACGGGCAGGGAGGCCGGGGTGGTCCTGTAGAGCGTGATCATGTCGCGCAGTTCGAGCAGCGTATACAGCGTCATGAGGAACATGGACACGAACACCGCCGCTTCAGCGTAAATCCAGGGAAGATAGAGGGAGGCCGTTTCCTTCTGGAGCCTGAGCGCGTACTTCAGGTAATCGTAGCCCCACCATGTGAGCCACAGCAGGATGGCGCTTGAAGCGAACGCCGCGATGCCCCGGAGCAGAAAGATCGAGCGTTGCCGCTTGCAGAAAATTTCGAGGACGCGGGCCACAAGCTGGCCCCGCTCGGAGGAAGCCTTGACGGCGGCGAAGAGGTACAGCCACACCGTCGGGAAATAGCACAACTCTTCGATGCCCATGAGCGGCATCTTCAACACATACCGGAGGATGACCTGAACGAACATGAGCACGGCCACGCTCAACAGGCTGAAGACATTGATCCAGTCAAGCACCTTGTCCAGCATGGAGAAAGGCTTGGGTCTCTTGGGCACTTCCACGATCGCTTCTCCTTGTCCCTGTGAAAATGTTCCTGATAGGCGTATGCTGTCTGACAGCTTACAGATAAAAACGCCCTTTGTCAGCAGGGATCGCGGCTTTGCCGGCAACATTCTGAAAAAAATATTTTTTCGCTTTTTGTAACGCGGTGTTATAACGACACATTCCAATAAGCCAAACACCGATCTAAAAAGAAATCCGTTGGACAATGCGCTCTTCAAGCTGTATGCTGTCATACATATCGTACCGACAAACGCCCACCGGATCAGGGATGCAGGATGCTTTTTCTTCTCATCAAACTCTTCACCACGCCCGCGCTCATCTGGGCCTCCACGCTGGCGGCCCGTCGCTGGGGCCCCGTCATCGGCGGCGGGCTCGCCGGGCTTCCCTTCATTTCCGGCCCGGCGTCCCTGTTCATCGCAGTACAGTACGGAACCCCATTCGCGGCATCGGCCGCCGCCTCGTCCCTGCTCGGAGCCGTGGCGTCCTGCTGCTACTGCCTCGCCTACGCCCACAGCGCCCGGCGTTTCGGCTGGGCGGGCTCCCTCGCCCTCGCCCTGCTCGCCTTTCTCCTCTGCGCCTTCCTGTTCACGCGGGTTTCCTGCGGACTGCCCGTAGCGGTCTGCCTCAGCATCGCGGTCCCGGCGGCCTGCCTGCGGCTTCTTCCCGACATCCCCGGAACGGCGGACATGCGCCGGGTCCAACCCCCGTGGAGGCTTCCGGTCCAGATGTTCTGCGGGGGCCTCAGCGTCCTTATCCTGACCGAGCTTGCGGGCGTCGTGGGCGAGCAATGGAGCGGCATTCTGCTCACCTTCCCCATCATCAGCTCCATCCTGACCCCCTTCGCGCACCTTTCCTTCGGGGCGCGCGCCGCCGTGCTGACGATCAGGGGACTGCTCGCGGGGTTTTTCGGCACATCCTGCTTCATCACCATCATCGCCGTCTGTCTGGAGCCGCTCGGAATCGCCTCCGGGTATTGCATTGCCGCGCTCGGGGCGTTACTCACGAGCATTCTCATCATGCATTGCGTAAACAAAAGACGATAATCGAGCACGCTTTCAGGAGCCCCTGTGACCAACCCCTTCAAGCCTATAAGCAGAGTCAACCTCCACAGCGAGGTCATGCAGCAGATCACCGCCGCCATCCAGAGCGGGCAGTGGAAACCCGGCAGCAAACTGCCCGGGGAAATCGCGCTGGCCGAGATGTTTCAGGTCAGCCGTACCTGCATCCGCGAAGTCCTGAAAGCACTGGCCTATTCCGGCGTCGTCGAGTCGCGTTCCGGCGTCGGGACCTTCGTCAAGGAGATCCCTTCCGAAGCGCCCTCCCCCGCCGTGGATCTGCTCAGCAGCACGGATTACACCCAGATCCTCGAAATGCGGAAGCTCCTCGAAGGGCAGGCCGCCTACTGGGCCACCGAACGGGCCACCCCGGAAGAGATCGCCGAACTTGAAAGCATCCTGAAACAGGAAGGCCTTTCCCTCAAAGACATTCACACCCGGTTCCACAACGGCGTCACCGCCCTCTCGAAAAATCCCATCCTCATCCATATGCTGGCAGAATTTCAGGAACAGTTCAAAAAACAGCGCGAGTTGAATTTCGTCATCCTCCCCGATGAAGATCGCCTTGAACACTGGAAAGTGCTCGAAGCCATCAAATCCGGCTCTCCAGCCAAAGCCCGCCGCGCCATGCATCAGCACATCGACTACATTTGGAAGAAGCGCCCGCATCTTTTCCCCGGAAAGAAAGGCCCCGACAAAATGTAACGTGACTCCGCCCCTAGCCCCCGGCGGCGTGTTTGCTCCAGCGGCTTGTCGCCTAAGCAAACGTTTGATGGATATGGCGGTTACGAAAAAAACGTTCTTTCATACGGCGTAAAGGAATTTTTTCAAATTTTTGCTGGAACGAACTCCCTCCGCGCCACCTCCCCACCAGTTAAAAGCCTTGGGAAGG
>NBJMR02800__coassemble_3973_pt1 | contig 7329 bp, 6 predicted proteins | sample NBJMR02800__metabat2_high_PE_022 | metagenome-assembled genome bin NBJMR02800
AACACTCTCAGTCACGGGCGAGAGCAGACCTCCCTTTCTGCATCTCTCTAGGGGGAGTACTCCCCCATATACTCCCCCCCTTTTTCCATTAGAGGAGATCTTCATGACGACTTTCTTCCGCCACTACAAAAACCGTTATTATCAGATCGTAGGGGAGGCCCTCGATACCAGGGACGATACCCTCGTTGTCGTTTACCGCACGCTGTACCCCTCCGAGTACTCCCTCTTTACCCGCCCCAAAGAAGAATTTTTCGGTTCCGTACGGTGCCCCGACGGCTCCGAATGCCTCCGCTTCACCCCCGTCGAGTATGCCGAGCTCCCCGAAGACGCCCGGTCCCGTGTTGTCCATGAAGTGGAAATCTGGAGGTAAAGGAACTGTGGGGAGGCGGGAACGTTCCGGAGAAGCCCCTCACGCCTCTTCCCCCTTTCCTTTCAAAGCTATTCGTAAACGGGACGGAATGGCGGCCATGGCGGCGCTACGGGCGGAACCTTGCCGTCCCCTTCCCGGCGCTGCAAAAGAAAGGAACCGCCGGGAACGCACCTGAGGAAACAGCCTGCCGAAGGTGGGACGGCGGCGGGGAAGCGGCAAGGGCGGATCTTCGAATACTCCGACGCGGACGGGCCGAAAGGAGGAGGTATGGGGAATACGACAAGGCAAGGGATGAAATTCGGCCTTATCCTTTTATTACTGCTCGCAGGAGTCGTTTTAGGGATCCGCATGTTGCTTTCCCGCGAAGGCGGGAGGCCCCGCTATACGGACATGCCGCAACTCCTCGCCCTGTGCGGTTCCAAGAACGCCCCCGCCGTGAAAGAGGCTTTGCTGCATTCGGACGAAGGGGCGCTCCGCAACGAAGAGACGACGCTCCTGCATGTCCTGCTGGAGCGCGATGCGGACCCGGCCGTCCTGCGCGAAGCGCTGAGCCCGCCGTCCCCCCTGCTCCGCATGGTGCAGCTTACGGACGCCCAAGGGCGGACCCCCCTGCACATCGCCGCAGCCCGCGCCAACCCCGCCGCCCTGCTCCTGCTGCACTGCATGGGCGCGCGGGACACGACGCCGGACAGAGAAGGCAGGCTCGCGCTGGACATCATTCAGGAACTGGGCGCCGACGAGATGGCCGCGCGCCTGCCTTTCTGGGAAAACCGGGGGAAACAGGAAGGCAGGATGGTCGTGAACCTCCAGCAAAGCAAAACCGTGCAAATCCGGGGGAGGAAATACCGTCTGGAGGCGAAGGGGTTCCTTTCCTACGCCTCTCTTGCCACGAACGAGGGCGAGCTCGCCTATGTCGCCGCCGTTCAGGGCGCCGCGGCCTCCCTGCCCGAAGATGAGCGGTACAATATCCAAAACAACGATACCGATCTGCCGTACATTCCGGACCATATCGGCCTTTCCCCGTTGCCCGGGGATTCCGGGCGCGTTTCCCCCTGGTACTGGCGGAACGGCGGGTTCCGGGACGCGGAGTCGGGACGCCGGGCCGCGCTGCTCAAATGCCTGTGGCCGGAGGCTTCCCCGCTCATGCTGCGGGTCCTGACCGATCCGGGCTTCCGGGCCGATCCCGCCAAGCTTGCGGGGGTACTCCTCGCCGAATGGTCGGCATGGGATATCCCGGGCGACGTTCTGGGCCCGGCACTGCTGGAAGGCAACGAAAACCTGCGGAAACGGCCGCCGGGCACCACCATCTGGTTCAGCCCCTCGGGGCTTTCCTCCTACCCGTGGTATCACCGCAACAGCACGCCCATGTTTTCCGTCTGGCTGCTGCTCGCCGCCCTGCGGGACGACGTCGCCTTGCCTCGGGAAGTCAGGGAAGCCGCGCCCGCTCTGGCCGATCTGTGCGACATCCGGGCCGCGCTGGGCCGCGAGCGCTGGAGAAAGGCGGGGCGGCATCTGTGCGCCGCGGCATGGCTGGAGGAACAAACGCCCACGGACAAACTGCTCGAAAAGGCCGTGGACGACTGGAACAGCCCCACGGACATGAAACTCATCATTCAAGCCTGGAGCGGAGGCGGCCGCATCGTGCCCAAGGGCCTCTGGCGGAAACCGGACGCCATCCGTTGCTGGGCGGCCCGACGGACCGAGGCGGGCCCGGACGCGGGCGAACCGCTCGTCTGCGTCGCCTCGGTGCTCGGCCATGTGGACGAAGCAACCGGAAAACGCATGATCCGCATGATGCTGGCGTCCGGGGCGAAGCCGGACGTCCCGGACGGAAACGGCATGTTCCCGGAAGAGGCCGCCCGGCGTTCCGGCGCGTCCGCGGAACTGCTGAAGCTGCTCGCCGCACCACCTGCCGGATGGACGCAGGGCACGGAGGGTGCGCCCCAACGGGACAAACAGGCACCCCCGTCGCCCTGATCCCCGGCCTCGGCGCCTCCACAGCCGCGCAACGGGGCAAACCTGATGACACAAAAACGAAACGGTTCCGTGTCCGGCAAAAACCGGATACGGAACCGTTTCGTTTTGAGCGGATTAAGAGAGAATACGGCCCAAAGGGCGGCGAAACCGTGAGCGCGGAACGAGCAGCGCACGCGGAGATTCGCCAGCCGCCGCGAACGCCCTTCTACAGCTTGATGCCGCGCACGGCGTCAAGCGTCTTGGCAAAGTCCTCTTCGGTATGGGCGAAGGAAACCATCGCCACTTCAAAGGCGGACGGAGCCACGAAGATGTTCCGCTCGCGCATGGCGCGGAAGAAACGGGAGTACATCTCCGTATCCGAATTCTTCACATCCTCAAAGTTGCGGAGCGGCCCGTCGGAGAAGAACACCGTATACATGGAGGCAAGGCGGTTGACCGTCACGGGCACGCCCTTGCCGCGCAGGATGGATTCCAGCTCGGCGGCGAAGTCTTCCACGCGGGCCTCAAGCGCGGCGTAATCGCTGGCCTTGAGCACGGAGAGCGTGGCGATGCCCGCGGCCATGGCGAGCGGATTCCCGGAAAGCGTCCCGGCCTGATACACGTCCCCGGCGGGAGCCACACGGCTCATGTACTCGCGTTTGCCGCCGAACGCCCCAACGGGCAGGCCGCCGCCGATGATCTTGCCGAGGGTGGTCAGATCGGGCGTGATGCCGAAACGGGTCTGCGCCCCGCCGTACTCGGCGCGGAAGCCGGTGATCACCTCATCCATGATGAGCAGCGCGCCGTGCGTGTCGCACAGGGCCCGCAGCGCCTTGAGGAAGCCTTCCTCCGGCAGCACGAGGCCCATGTTTCCGGCAATGGGCTCCACGATGATCGCCGCGATGTCCTTGCCGTACAGGTGGAAAATGTCCTCGACGGCCCGCACGTCATTGTAGGGGGCAAGCAGGGTGTCGCGGACCGTGCTTTCCGGCACGCCCGGCGTGCCGGGGATGGAAAGGGTCGCCACGCCGGAACCCGCGCTGGCAAGGAAGGGATCGGCATGGCCATGATAACAGCCGATGAACTTCAACACCTTGGTGCGTCCGGTCACGCCACGGGCCAGACGCAGGGCGGACATGGTCGCCTCCGTGCCCGAGTTCACCATGCGCACCATATCCATGCCGGGGAACGCGTCCACGACCATACGGGCAAGCTCGACCTCGGCGGGACAGGGAGCGCCGTAGCTGGTGCCCTTTCCGGCGGCTTCGACGACCGCCTTGGTCACCTCGGGATGGGAATGCCCGAGCAGCATCGGCCCCCACGATTCCACGAAATCGATCATCTCCTGGCCGTCCACGGTGATCACGTGGCTCCCCTTGGCGGAAGCGATGAACAGCGGATCGGCCCCCACGCCGAGGCAGGCGCGCACAGGGCTGTTGACGCCGCCGGGGATCAGTTCACAGGCTTCCTTAAACAATTTTTCCGAACGAGTCGTCTTCATAATCTCCTCAGAGCGTTGGGTTGAACGGCAAGCGCCGCTGTCTTCACATCAAAAAAGAGGCCGCCGCCCTTGCCGGGCCAACCGGCTTAAAAATACGTCATGGACGTTTTCTTCAATTCTTCAAGGCTGTCAAGCACGGCATACTCGTCAAGCGCCGTCTCGCGCCGCAATTCCTCAATGACCTGAAGGCATTCGTCCTCGCTGCGCCCGTGGACCATCGTATACAGCGTATAAGGCCAGTCAGGGGCCGAAGTCGGGCGGAAATACACGTGGGAAATGCGCTGGTTCTTGGCCGCCACCTCGCCTATGGCGTCGCTGTCGGCCTCGTCGACGATCCACGCGACCATCGCGTTGTGCGTCCAGCCGGTCTTCTGGTGTTTGATGCTGGCCCCGAAACGGCGGATGGAGCCGTCTTCCTTCATGCGGCGCAGAAGGTTCAGCACCGTCTCCTCATCGGTCCCCACTTCGCGGGCGATGTCCGCATACGGGGTCAGGGTGTCGGGGAGCTGGAACTGGACAATGCGCAGGATGGCGCGCTCGGTGTCGGTAAAAGCTGTGCTCATGGTCGTCCTTAATGATAGTTGTCGCCGGTGGTGATGAACAGCGGCTTGATCTCGTCGATGCGCCGGATGCCCGCGTGGGTCAGCACGATACGGAACCGCTCCAGATCGGAGCCGCAGCGATGGGTGATCTTGCGCACCATGTCCACATGGTAGACCTTGTCGCCCCCCACCACATCGTCCATACCGCCCTGAGGTTCGTCAAGAACTTCATCGGCATGCCGCAGAAAGTCCGAAATGTCAAAGCGCGAAATGTCCAGCAGCAGATTCTTGCCCTCATGGAAGGGATCTGGCAGCTCCTTGATGTCGATCCTCTTTGAATAATACAAAATATCTTCATTGTGGAACGCGTTCAGGATGTCCACGAAATGCGTCCTGTTCCGCAGGACGCGCACTTCCTTGGGGAGCTTGTCCCAATCCGCGAACCGGAACTGCTCGGCGCAATGCCCCAGACGCCTGCCGTAGCCGTCGCAGACGCGCAGCACCCGATCGGGGATCCATTTGCCGAATACCTTGAACAGCTTATGCTTGAGCACATCCTTGATGCGCTCGCGGCAGATATAGGCGAAAACGGCGATCACGAAGATCGGCGCGCTGAGGGACCCGGCCCCTTCCCACAGGAGCGTCACGGTCAGCGCGAGGCTCATGGCCACCGCCGCGATGAGGCTGTACAGCACGTGCTCCAGCAGCGAGTTTCCGGAATGGCGCTGCACGTTCAGGAACAGCGGCATGTCCACGTACTTCTTGAGCACGCTCCAGCGGAACACGGGCAGCTCGTTGTCCCCGGTCTTCGAGGGCATACTTTCGGGATAGCAGGACCGGCGGTAGGCGCGCTGCGCTCCGAAACAAGCAAGGATATACGTGGAGCACTTGTGCACGGGCGAGAGGCGGCGCACGATCTCGCCAAGCGTCCTCGTCGTGATGATGGACAGGTACTCGTCGCAATACAGGAACGCCGGGGCCCGCAAAAGGTTGCGCGCCGCCTTTGCCCGCTTGCCGAGCAATTTGCGGTACCGCTTCAGGCACGCCACAGCCAGACGGGTCAGATCATAGGCGGCCCGGGTCCGCTCGCTGCCGTCCTCAATGGCCAGCACCGCGTTTTTCCGCGCCAGCAGGGAAACCCGGAACGCAATGCAAAACAGTTTGAGGCTGTCCTCGTAACGTTCGCGGGTTTCCGGCGTATTTTGCCACAACAGATCATCAAGCCGCCTGGAACAGTCCTCGAGAATATCCGGAAACTGTTCCGGCAGCGTCAGCTCGATGATCTCCTCACCGCCGCCCTCCTCGGCCTCCAGTTTCCGCAGAGGCGGAGGCAGTTCGCCGCCAAGCAGCGACTCCAGCGGCCTGATGGGGACGCCAAGCCGGATATAGTTCTTGAGGCTTTGCTGATAATCGGTCGCCGTATAGCTCCAGCGGTTGATCTGGAGGCTCTGCGGAAAGAAAAACCACGTTTCCACGAGGTAGTGCAGCTTCCTGTCCTCCAGCGGGCAGGATACCTGCTGGCGGATTTCGAAGCGGCGCTTGCCGATGGTTCTGACCGCTTCGGCAAGCAGGGAGGCGTTGGGGCGGCGACGGCGACGGACAATGGAATAGGACATGATAGGGCTCTGGTAGGTTCACTTGACCATAGCCAAGGGCACAAACAAGATCAAGCGCACTCGATTTTGCCTCACTCAGGCGGAAATCAAGCCTTTATCGAACACCGGAAACAGGCTACAACAGGCGGGACGCCGATCGTGATGCCCGCACCGGCGCCCCCGGATGCCCCGTCCGGCCCCAACCGCTTTGCCCCGGAGAAACCCATGCCCACGCCAACGCTGCATGATCCCGAACTCTGCCAAGCCCTGCTCCGCCGCCTCGAAGACCTCCTCGACCGCCCCATGCGGTTTATGGAAGTCTGCGGAACCCATACCGTATCCATCTTCAGAGGCGGCCTGCGCACGCTCCTTCCCGAGCAGGTCACCCACCTCACGGGGCCGGGCTGCCCGGTCTGCGTGACCCACGACCGCGAAGTCGCCGCCTTCCTCAAGCTCGCCGAACAGCCGAACGTCATCATCGCCACCTTCGGCGACCTGATGCGCGTTCCCGGCCCGGACGGGCGTTCCCTCAAGCACGCGCAGGCCGACGGAGCCCGCGTATCCGTCATTTACTCCCCGCTCGACGCCCTGACCCTCGCCGCCGACAACCCCGACGCCACGGTCGTTTTCCTCGGCGTCGGCTTCGAGACCACCGCCCCGGCGGTCGCGGCGACCGTCCTCGCCGCCGAACAGCGCAAGCTGGACAACTTCGCCGTTTTCTCCTGCCACAAGCTCGTGCCTCCGGCGCTTGCCGCCCTGCTCGGCGATCCCGACAACGGCATCGACGCTTTCCTGTTGCCGGGGCATGTGTCCACTGTCCTCGGCCTTTCGCCGTTCCGCTTCGTGGCCGAAGACTGGAAGCGCCCCGCCATCGTCGCCGGGTTCGAGCCCGCCGACATCCTCGACGCGCTCTGCCGCATGGCCCGCCAGTACCGCGAGGGCGAATTCAAGGTCGAGAACGCCTACCCCCGCGCCGTCAACGACGACGGCAACCCCAAGGCACGGGCCATCCTGTCGCAGGTGTTCCGCACCGCCGACGCCCTCTGGCGCGGCCTCGGCGTCATCCCCGGCAGCGGCCTCGCGCTGGCTCCGGCCTACCAGCGTTTCGACGCCCTCGCCCGTCTCGGACTCTCCCTGCCTGAAACCAAGCCCTTGCCCGGCTGTCGCTGCGGTGAAGTGCTCAAGGGCAAGATGCCGCCCAACGAGTGCCCCCTGTTCGGCAAGGTCTGCACGCCCGCCAATCCCGTCGGGCCCTGCATGGTGTCCACCGAAGGGAGCTGTTCCGCGTATTTCAAGTATGGATTGTAGAAGAGAGGAGCGGGAGGAATCGGGGGAAGGGAGAAGGGGCCTTTCTGGAGAAAGGCC
>NBJMR02800__coassemble_4043_pt1 | contig 7220 bp, 7 predicted proteins | sample NBJMR02800__metabat2_high_PE_022 | metagenome-assembled genome bin NBJMR02800
TCTCTCAGCGTGTAATTAGCTTATTTTATAGTATAAAAGAAAAACGTTCCAGAGCCGTTTCATCTCGGTTCCGGAACGTTTTTTATTTTTTGAACCCACTCATTAAATCGATGAGTGGGAACTAATGCTACGCTTTTTTAAGGGGTGAAGAATGAATAGTTTTGTGTCTTTTGCCGGGGATACTCTCAAAAAACAGGCAGAGGCGCTTTGGCATATGGCAGAAGATTTGGATGGCTCATTCGATGAAGTCATCCGTTGTCTTTTGTCCATTTCCGGGCGCATCGCGGTCTCTGGCATGGGAAAAAGCGGGCACGTAGCCCGAAAAGTGGCCGCGACCCTCGCTTCCACTGGCTCGCCCGCCTATTTCATCCATCCCGCTGAGGCCAGCCACGGTGATTTGGGGATGATGTCGCGGCATGACGCGGTCATCGCCTTTTCCAACTCCGGCGAAACGGCCGAGCTGAACGATATCATCCTGTTCGCTTCGCGGCATGGGATCCCGATTACGGGTGTGACGAAGCGGGGCGATAGTTTTTTGGCCCGCCACGCCGATTATGTCCTGTTGCTTCCCAATGAGCCGGAAGCGTGCCCTATCGGATGCGCTCCCACTACGTCGACGACGCTCCAAATGGCGCTCGGAGATGCTATCGCCCTTTCCCTGCTCAAGGCAAGGGGCTTCGGCGCGGAGGATTTCCACCGTTTCCACCCCGGTGGGCGGCTTGGCAGGAAGCTCATGACCGTGCGCGAGATCATGCACGTTGGCGAGGCTCTCCCCTTAGCGTCCCTCGACAGTCCGATGACGGAAATCCTCTGCATCATGACAGGCAAAGGGTTCGGCTGTGTCGGCATTATGGAGAAAGGCATCCTTGTCGGCATCATTACCGATGGAGACCTGAGGCGGCATATGGACGGCGGTCTGTTGGGGCTGACCGCCGAACGGGTCATGAGCCGGAATCCGATCACGGTCGATGAGCATTGCCTTGCCGCCAAGGCGCTGGGGATCATGCAGTCCAGCAAAATTACCAGCTTGTATGTTGCGCGGGGCGGAGAACCCGTCGGCATTTTGAGTGTTCATGACTGCCTGCGGGCGGGGGTTAATTGATGTCTACGATGTTGCGTTGCCTGATGGTGGGATGCCTGACGGTCGTTTGCGGATGCGCTTTGCAGCAGGGCGGACGCGGGGAAAAGAGCGGGGTTGCGGCGCAGGAAACCAGGTATGCCGGATTCGCCAGCCAGCTTGGGGAACAGATGGAAGGAACCATTGCTTCCGTCGAGAAAACGCCTTTTGGAGGGCCCGCTGAGGTTTCAGTGGGGCGTCCGTATGTTTCCGGGCTCCGGATGCTGTGCCGCAGGGCCACATTGACGGATCCCCACAGGGAAATGACGGTTGCCGTTTGCCGCCGGCCTTCGGAAGAGTGGACGCTTGTGGAACCGATTTTTGAGCCGCTGCCGAGGTAATCCATGTCGTCGGGTTGGATTGTGCAGGGAAGGGTGATTATGGCCCTGATCCTCCGTGAAGTGCATACGCTCTATGGCTCGTCGCGGCTCGGGTATCTGTGGGCTGTGATCCAGACGATGTTCGGCATCGGGATATTCTGGGGGATACGGGAGATAGCCGGGGCGCGGGCTCCGCACGGCATGTCCGTTTTGATGTTCCTGCTTGCGGGGTTTGGCCTCTGGGCCACATTCAGCGAAACGCTTACCAAATGTATGAGTGCGGTCAGCGGCAACAAGGCGCTTTTAACCTTTCCGCAGGTAACGCCGCTTGATTTGATGCTCTCCCGGACCGTTGTCGTGTGGGGGACGCAGCTTTCTTCCGGATGCGTGATTACAGGCATTGCGGCCTTTTGTGGCACATCCCTTTATGTCTCCGACTGGACGGGGCTTTTCGCCGCATTCCTTCTGACGCCTTTGCTCGGGCTCGGCTGCGGGATGCTGTGCGCTTCATTGGCGGTCTTTTGGCCGACGCTGGAGAAAATCGTGCCCATGATACTGCGCATCTTGTTCTTTGCATCGGGCATTTTCTTTTCCGTTTCGATGTTTCCAAAGAACATTGCGGACATCCTGCTGCTCAACCCGGTCATGCAGCTCATTGAATTGCTGCGTCAGAGCTTATCGCGCGGATACGTGGCTCCCACTTACGATTACCTCTACATTGTGGCGTTCTGCGTGGTTTTGTTGTGCCTTGGCGGATTGTTGGAGCGTTATGCGCGCAAGAGGGCCGAGCAATGATTGCATTGCATAACATCGCCAAGTCCTATCCCCTCCCCCGAGGGAAAAAGGTTGTGCTCGATGATGTGAACATAACCTTCCGCCCCGGTGAGAACATGGGGATTCTCGGCCTCAATGGGGCTGGGAAGTCGACGCTCATGCGGATCATCGGCGGTGCGGAACTCCCCGACAGCGGAAAGGTCGTCCGCAAAAGCCGGGTGTCGTGGCCCATCGGCTTTGCGGGAGGTTTCCACGGGAGCCTCACGGGTCGGGAGAATTTGCGCTTCACTTCCCGCATCTATGGTTCCGATATCCGGAAAGTAACTGAGTTCGTGGAAGATTTTTCGGAGCTGGGCCCATATATGGATATGCCGGTGCGCACGTACTCGTCAGGTATGAAATCCAAGCTGGCGTTCGGCCTCAGCATGGCCATCGGTTTCGATTTTTATCTCATCGACGAAGCCTATTCCGTGGGCGACGCGGCCTTTCAAGCCAAAGGCGAGCGCGTTTTTCAGGAACGCAAAGCCAGTTCAACACTCATCGTCGTTTCACATAGCGTTTCAACAATACGTAAAAACTGCGATAACGCTGCGGTTCTCTTTGGGGGCAAGCTGATGTGCTTTGCCAACCTGGAGGACGCGCTTACCCGCTATCAGGAAATTTGTGATGCTCAAAAGCGATAATCCGCCGCCTCTCACCCTGGCCGTACAGTCAGGCCGTCGATCTTTTTCCAGTGCGCGTGCCTGCTGGGGCAGGCTGCCGCGAAAAGGGAAGATTTTTGCGTGTGTTGTACTGCTGCCCACAGTAGCGGTGTTCCTTTATTACCTGCTGTGGGCTTCGCCCATGTACGTTTCCCAGACGCGTTTCGCTATTCGCAGCGCTGATTCGTCTGGAGGCGGGTTGGATATCGCCTCCGCACTGCTCCGCTCCTCGTCTTCGACGGGGGCGGACGCGCATATCGTAGTTGAGTACATTCAATCGCTAGATATCATTCATGATATTGATAAAGAACTCGGCGTTGATCTGCATTTTTCCGACAAGGGCCACGACGTCTTTTCACGCCTGACGAATAATCCGACTCAGGATGAGCAGCTCCGGTATTGGAAATGGGCGGTCATTCCCGCCCTCGATCAGGATACGGGCATCATCACCTTGGAAACGAAAGCCTACTCCCCGGAAATGGCGCAGAAGATCGCCGCCGCCGTACTGGCCCGCAGCGAAGCCCTTGTGAATACCATGAACCTCCGTGCCCGGGAGGACGCCGTTTCACTGGCGCAATCGGAAGTCCAGAGGGCGGAGGCGCGCGTCAGGAAGGCACAGGAAGCTATGCGTAACTTCCGGGATGCGCATACCCTCCTCGACCCCAGGGTGACGGCCGCTGGTCTGCAGGGGGTGGTGACGGAACTGGAAGGTGAAGCCGTCAAACTGCGTGCGCAGCTGGCGGAAGCCCAGTCGTTCATGCGTTCCAGCGCTCCGGCGACAAAAGCGCTGCAAACGCGGTTGAAAGCTGTGGAGAGCCAACTTGATCAGGAAAAGCAGCGATTGGCGGGCCTCCGCTCGCAGGAGGGCAATCTCAACGCTGTGGTAGGCGAGTATGAGGATCTCACCATCGAAGCCGAGTTCGCCCAGAAACAGCTTGTAACAGCCATGTCCGCGCTTGAGTCCGCAAGAGTCCACGAAGTGGCCAAATCCCGATATGTCGTCGCGTTCCAGCAGCCTACGTTGCCGGATGAGTCCCTCTATCCGCGTCCTTTCCTTTTCACGGCCTATGTCTTTGTCGGCGCCCTGCTTCTTCTCGGGCTGGGTTCGCTCATCACCGCTTCTATCCGAGAACACGCAGGGTTTTAACCGATGAATCATATGATGCACTGGAAAACATACCTGGCTTTTGCGACCGGAAGCCTTCTTTTGCTAAGCCTTCCGCCGTATGCGGCGGGGGCGCAGAATACCGTCCAGCAAACAGGCGGAAGTGCTTATGGACAGCCGCTCGGTCGATCTTCCAATCCCGTTCCGGCGAGTTCGGGAGGTATTCCCGGCGTTCCTTCTTCCATGCCCGCGCAGCAAGCTCCGGGGACATACCGCCTCCCTTCGCAGGGCTCCGTATGGGGCAGCCGCGAAAGTTCGCCGGTCCCTACCGTCCTCGATGCCCCGCCAGCCTGGGCGCAATCGCCTCTGCGCGGTCCGGCTTCGGCGACGCTGCCTCCCTTCGGCGCCAATTTGTTTCAGGGGAATTTTGCCTCCACCTATTCGGAAAGTGTGAACGCCGATTACGTCATCCTTCCGGGAGACCGCATAGTGGTCCGTATTTGGGGAGCCAAGACGTATGACGATGTCCTGATGGTCGATCAGCAGGGGAATGTCTTTTTACCGGAAGTAGGCCCGATCCGGGTGGCCGGGCTGAAGCAGGGGCAGCTTCTGGGAGCCGTCCGGTCAAGCCTTGCCTCCGTCTTCACCGACAACGTCAATATTTACGTCAATCTTCAAAGCTCTCAACCCGTAGCCGTTTACGTGGCGGGCTTCGTGAACCATCCCGGAAGATACGCGGGCGGGCCGATGGATTCCGTCATGTCGTATCTGGACAGGGCGGGCGGCATCACGCCCGAGCGGGGAAGTTATCGGCACATCAAGGTGATGCGGGGAAAATCCCTTATCGGGACGGTCGATTTGTATGATTTCGCCCTGCGCGGGGAAATGCCTTCCATCCGGCTCAAGGATGGGGACGTGATTTTGGTGGATGAACGTGGGAGCAGTGTCGCCGCTCTCGGTCTGCTTCGCCAGCAGGCCCGTTATGAATTCATGGGCACGGCGACCGGGGCGCACCTTCTCGATCTCGCTACGCCGTTGAACAGCGCTTCGCACGTCAGCATCAGCGGGATACGCAACCGTGCGCCGTTCAACGTATACATCCCCATTGCCGAATTCGCGCAGTTTCAGCTTGCGGACGGGGACACTGTCGATTTCGTGGCCGATAAGCGTGGGCGCACCATCATGGCCGCAGTTACAGGGGCCATTCAGGGGGCTTCCCGGTTCCCCGTCCGCAAAGACACGACCCTCAAATCGTTGTTGCAATACGTGGAAATTGAGCCGGCCATTGCTGATACGTCCGCGATCTATATCCGCCGCCAAAGTGTAGCCGCACAGCAAAAGGCGATTATTGCCGATTCGCTGCGCAGGCTTGAACAGAGCGCGCTCACGTCAACGTCTTCGTCCGTGGATGAAGCCAACATCCGGGTTCGGGAAGCGGAGCTGATTCAGGATTTTGTGCGTCGTGCCGCAACGCTGGAGCCTGACGGCGTAGTCGTCGTTTCGCGCGGGGGCACAGTCAAGGATCTCCTGCTTGAGGACAACGACGTCATTGTTATCCCGCAGAAAACGGATGTCGTCCATGTATCGGGGGAAGTCTTGATACCCAAGGCCATCACCTATGAAAAGGGTATGTCCCTCCACGAATACCTCGAGAGCGCGGGCGGCCTTTCGGATCGTGCGGACAAGGACAATATCCTTGTCGCCAAGCAGAATGGTGAAGTGGGCAAAGTCCAAAATATGGGCATAGCGCCGGGCGACCGTATCTTGGTCATGCCCCGGTTTGATTCCAAGAATATGCAGCTGGCTAAGGATTTCACCCAGATTTTGTACCAAATTGCCGTGGCGACGAAGGTTGCTGTGGGGTTGTAGTTATCCGGAGAAGCTATGTTTACCATTTCGTTTCAATCACAAAACATTCATATTGATAATACGAGCCCCTTTTTCTTCATTGCAGGACCATGCGCCATTGAGGGGCGTACACAAGCCCTAGAGACAGCTTCAGCGCTCAAAGAAATTTTTACTCATCTGAAGATTCCGTTTCTTTATAAATCCAGCTTTGACAAAGCTAACCGAAGTTCCATTTCCAGCTTTCGTGGGATTGGGATGGAAGAAGGATTGTCTATTCTGGCAGATGTTCGGGAGCAAGTTCGGGTTCCGGTTCTTACGGATGTTCACAGCCCGGAACAGGCTGCGCCAGTGGCGGAGGTTGTCGATATGCTCCAGACACCAGCGTTCCTTTGCCGCCAGACCGATCTCATTGAAGCCGTCGCCGCGACTGGAAAGCCTGTCAACATAAAAAAGGGCCAATTCCTCGCTCCTTGGGAGATGGCCAATATCCTGAAGAAAGCAAAGGCGGCAGGGAACGATAGCATTTCCTTATGTGAACGAGGGACTTCTTTTGGATACGGCAATCTTGTTGTGGATATGCGTTCCCTTGAAATTATGAAACGCACCGGCCATCCGGTTGTATTTGATGCAACACACTCCGTGCAGCTCCCCGGTGCCCAAGGAACATGCAGCGGCGGCCAGAGGGAGTTTGTCCCTGTCCTTGCAAAGGCGGCGGCCAGCATAGGCGTAGCCGGTATGTTTATGGAAGTCCATCCGGATCCGGATAGGGCTCCCTGTGATGGGCCTAACATGATTGCTATCAGGGAATTACCCGTTTTGCTGGAACAGCTTCAGGCCTTTGATAAGTTGGCAAAGGGGATATGATATGAAGGTAATAGCAGTCATTCCGGCACGATATACCTCAACGCGCCTTCCAGGAAAACCACTGGCTGATATCTGCGGTAAACCAATGATTCAGCATGTCTATGAACGTGTTTCGCAAGTGCCGCTTTTTGATGCGATAATTGTTGCAACTGATGATTTGCGCATTATGGATGCCGTTGCCGAGTTTGGTGGGTCGGCATGTATGACTTCACCTAACTGCGCTTCTGGCTCAGACAGGCTCATAGAGGTTTCCCATAAATATCCAGCAGATATTTATGTTAATATTCAGGGGGATGAACCTCTGGTTGAACCGGAGTCGCTGAAACGTATTGTTGAAGAATTGCTGGCTCATCCAGATGTTCACGTCGCTACGCTTTGCTATCCCATTTCAAAGAAGCAAGCTCAATCTTCTAATCTCGTCAAGGTAGTGCGGAATCATCAAGGTGACGCATTATATTTTAGCCGTAGTCTTGTTCCCTTTGCACGGGAAA
>NBJMR02800__coassemble_5056_pt1 | contig 5612 bp, 7 predicted proteins | sample NBJMR02800__metabat2_high_PE_022 | metagenome-assembled genome bin NBJMR02800
GGCGGTTGGGGGGAGGCGGTTCCGGGGGCGCAGGGCAGCCAATCATGGTGAGGCTTGCGGACACCGATAAGGGGGCTGCACGGGCAGGGGAGCGGAAATGCCTGATGGTACGGTTTCCCTAAAGGAAAGGCGCGGATACGGCGGGGAATCCCCTGCCATGAAGGTAGGAACGTGGAGGGGGAGGAGGCGGGGGCGGCAAAGGGTGCCCCGCTATCCTAGAGAGGGAGGGAAAAAGGGGGGCGTGCCCGCACTGGGCTGTGCCGGGAGGCGGCCCGTGCCTCCGAGGAGCCTTGCGCGGGCCGCATTCCGGGATATGTGTAGGTTGGCGGGGGCTGCAAAGGGGAGGGGGGACTCCTCCTGTGAGCCGGGATAGGCGTGTGGCGGGTGCTTTCCCGCTGGAAGGGGCAGCCCTCAGACGACCCGCCCGAACCAGCGTACCCTCCCGTAGACACGGAAGGTTTCGAGATCCGGGCCTTCGACCACGATGTCGGAGAAATCGCGGTTTTCCGACTTGAGCAGCCAGCCGCGCGGGGTGCGCTGGACGCGCTTGACGAGCAGCTCCTCCCCGAAGCCCACGAGGAAGATGTCCCCGTCCCGCAGCTCCTTGACGGACTGATCGACGAGGATGGTGTCCTTATGGCGGATCATCGGCTCCATGCTGTGCCCGATGACGTCCAGCATGACGGATTCCTTGGCGTGGACGCCCACCCTGCGCAGGAAGTCGTCGCGGAAGGCATACATCCCCAGAACCTCGTCCGAAGTGATGAGCGACGACCCGGCCCCGGCTTGGGCTACGACCTTGGGGATCAGGGTATAGCCTTCCATCCGCTCGTCAGGGAATACGATTTTCCCGCCGAGCTGGGAAATCCAGTCCAGCAGCTTGTCGGCTCCGGGAGGCGATCCGCCCTTGAGCACACGGAAAAACGTCGAGGCCGGGGCTCCCACCGTCTTGCCCAGATTGGTGATCCCGCCCGCCTTTTCCGCCTTTTTGTTCAGCCATTCTATGGCCTTTTCGTAATCGGTCTTCATCCCGGAACCGTAGCAAGTTTTTTCATATATGGGAAGATTCCCATGTGGCATTTTTCTGTTGCCATTTATTTTCATATATGGAATTATCCATTCCGTACATGGGATAGGGCGCGCTTTCGTGAACCGGCCCGAGGCTGTGCCCCGGCGCTCGGCACCCCTTGCCCGGCCCAATCAGGGGCGAGGCCGGCATCATCGGCGCGCCGTTGCCGCTTCGCCGGCGTTTCATCGCGCGGGGCAAGGGAGCGGAAAAGTTGAAGGAACACTTGAGGTTTAGGGGGGACGGCAGGGCCGCCCCGGACGCCATACGGGAGGAAAGGTGATGAAATACCGTAAGATATCGCCGTGCATCTGGAACGACGCCAAAGTCCGCGAGCTTTCCGACAAGGGCAAGCTCGCGCTGCTGTTCCTGCTGACGCACCCGCACATGACCCCGCTCGGCGCGATCCGGGCGAACGCCCCCGGCCTCGCCTGTGAGCTCGGGTGGTCCGAAAAGGTGTTCCGGAAGGCGTTCGGGGAAGTCCTCGCGCTCGGCATCGCCAAGGAGGACGCCAAGGCCCCGCTCGTATGGTTCCCGAACTTCCTCCGCCACAACATGCCGGAATCGCCCAATGTTGTGCGCTCGTGGGTGGGGGCCTTCAGGGACTTGCCGGAATCCCCGCTGAAGGGGGCCATGCTGGAGCGCACGGGTGAGGCCGTCCGGACGCTTGGGGAGGGGTTCCGCAGCGCGTTCGCCGAGGCGTTCCCCGGCGTGTTGGGCCGGGCCGCGCCCGGCGTTTCCGCCAGCCGTCCCGGAAATCTTGCCGGGGCTCCTTCCGAAGCCTTGCCCATACCCTTCGGGGAAGCCTTTCCGGAGGGTATGGGCAATCAGGAACAGGAGCAGGAACAGCGGCGGAAGGGGGGAAGGGGCACGCGCGCGGGCGGCGCGATCCGGGATGGGGGGGCTGTGGCGGGGCCGGGGGCTTTCCCGTCTGGCGGGCGCGGGGCTCCGGGCGGGGCCTTCGCTTGCGCCGGAAGCGTTTCGCCGGACGGAAGCCCGCGGGATGGGGCCCCTGCGGACGGGCGCTTGCCGGGGGAATATCCATCGGGAGAACGCCCACAGGGGGGAGGCGTTGCGGCGGGGATGCCCCTGCCCGGCGGACGGCTTCCTTGCGGGGCGCGGGGGGCGGCGCGCTCGGCTTCGCATCCGCTCCCGCATCAGGTCCCGTACCCGGCTGGGCATCCGGCAGGGCTCCGGGCTGGGCATCCGGCGCCCCAAAGGGCGGAGCGGCCTTTCCCCTCGTCGGGCTCCTTTCCGGGCGGGCCTCTCCTGGAAGGGCACCCGCAGTGGGAGGGGTTCCTGTCCTGCTGGTCGGCGTATCCCGTGCAGCAGGGGCGGGAGGACGCATGGCGCGAGTGGCTGCGGCTTTGGGAGCGCCGGGCGCTTCCCGAACCCTGCGCCGTGCGGGAGGCCATCCGGCTCATGCTGGCCGAGGACACGCGCTGGAGGCGGGGCAAGATCCCCAAGATGGCGAAATGGCTGGCCGGGATGGGCTGGAATGACCGCCCGTTCGTGGAGCCGGAGGGATGCGCGGGGGCCGGGCGTCCGCGTGTCGGCACGGCGGCGCGGCGGGCGCAGGACAACGACGACATGGCGAAAATGCTTTTGCAGGTGCGGAGGGCTCATGCACAATCTGGACTTTATGCTTCAAACGCTGGTCAACCTGGCGCTGCACTACCCGCAGGCGGGCAGGACGCCCGCGCAGCTGCGGATTCTGGCGGAGGACTGGGCGGAGGATCTTGCGGCGTTCCCGCGTGACATCGTGGAGCGGGCGGTAAAGGCACATCGCCGCGAATCCCCGTATTTCCCTACGGTTGCGGATATATGGCGGCGTTGCGAGGAATTGCGCCGGGGGCTTGAGGCGCGCCGGGAGGCGGAGCGGGCCCTGCCGGGGAGGACGCTGACGCGGGACGAGCAGATCGCCCTGAATACGGACTGGTGCGCCAAAATCCTTGAGAATCTGCGGGGGAAGATGGAGCGTGGGAAACGGGGAGGCTGCGGACGCGCGGGGTGACGCGCCTGCGCGTGCGGGGCCTTTCCGGGCGGGCAAGCGCGCGGCGGCGCAGTGGCGGAAGGCCGTGGGACGCGGGGGCTGGGGGTTGCGGGGCACGGCGCGGGATGGCGCGTGCTCCGGGGGCTGCCGGAGCCCTGCGGAACGGGGAAGCGGAATACGGAAACAAAAAGGAGGCGTGATGGGCGAGCTTTGGGTGAATTATGCGGAACTGGCTGATGCCATTGGCGAAGACGGGGCGGAAAAGCTGTGCCGCGCCGTGGGGGGGGTGTCCACGTACATTCCGCGCACGCAGCCGGAAGGCTCTCCGCTCTGCGGGGTCATCGGCATGGAACGGATGAGGCGGCTGTGTTCGGCGTTCGGCGGGTTGCGGGTGACGCTGCCCAACAGGAGGCGCAGCGAGCCCTCCAAGGTACGGATCGCGCGCCTGCTGGAATCCGGCAAGGCGCCGGGGGCCGTCGCCCTCGAAATCGGCGTCACGGAACGGTATGTGCGCATGATTGCAAGCCGCTGCAAGATCGGGAGCGGCGGAAGCGGCGGGCGGGGTTCGGTATGCCGCCCGGACTGAGAAGGGGAAGGGCGCGCCCCGCTTTGTCCGCCGCCCGCTTCAATCCGAGCCCCTTCCGGCAGGCACGGCTTGCCGGGTTGGGAGGGGGGCGGTTCGGGGCTTCGCAAAGACCCGGGCGCGGGGTGTGGGAGGTTTCCGCCGCAACCCCGGAAACGTCGCAAGGCGGCCTGTTGCCCGAGGCGCGGGGAGGTGCCCCTTTCTTTTTTCTTGCCGATCCACGGCGTGGGGCGAGCTTCCCGCGGGCCTGAACCTGAGGCTCCCCGGGGGCTCCTGAGCTGGCGTGGGGCGTACGTTTGGGGGCGTGGGGCGGGGCTCCGCCGGAAACTGTTCAGGGTGTGGCTTCCGGGCCGGACGCGCCAAGGTGGGGGGAGGAGGTTCCTATGGCTGGTTTTACCTTGCGTCATTTTTCCCCGGTCGAATTCCGCTGCAAGTGCGGGTGCGGCGCGGGCATGGAAAAAATGGACGCCGATCTGCTGCATCTGCTCGACGAGGCCCGCGATCTGGCGGGCACGCCGTTTTCGCTGACGTCCGCCTACCGTTGCCCCAAGCACAACAAGGCCGTCGGGGGCGTGCCCACGTCCGCCCACACGCGCGGGTATGCCGTGGACATCCGCTGTGTGGATTCCCATTCCCGTTTCGTGATCCTTCAAGCGTTGCTTGAAGTTGGTTTCCGGCGCATCGAGCTGGCCCCGACGTGGATCCATGTGGACAACGACCCGGACAAGCCGCGCGACGTGGCCTTTTACCGGCATGGAGGCGCATACTGATGGAAACGGCTGTGATTGATTTCCTTTTTTCGGCACTGGCACAGCTCGCCGCCCAGTATCCCGACGCGGCGTGGCTTGCCGTCGCCCTGAGCGCGGTCATGACCGTCTGCGGGCTGTGCGCGGTGGCTACCGTCTGGATGCCCGTGCCCAAGGAAACGGCGGGGCCGTATGCCGCCGTGTACCGCTGGGCCCATGCCTTTGCCGCGCATTTCGGGCAGAACCGGGGCGCGGTGGCGGACGGCAGATCCGAAACCGTGCAGGCCGAAGTCAAAGCCGTGACGGGGAAGTGATGCGCGGGCCGTCGTATCCCCCAAGCGGCTCTCCGGGCGGCAAGGCCCGCGGCTGGCGGCAATCCCGGAGTTGGCGCGTGCCCGCCGTGGGGCGGCTGATGGCGCTGTTGTGCGCGCTGCTGCCGGGGGCGTGCGGCTGCGCCCAGTGGACGGGGCTGGCCTTGGCGGACGCCACCGCTCCGGAAGGCCCGGCACGTCCGGCCTGCACGTTCCCGGCCTCCGCATCGGAGTGGGGTATGCCGGCCCCGCTCTCAGATACATTGGAGGGGATTATGCCGGAACCGGACCCGCTTCCGGGCCTCCCGGCTTCTGGGGCGGAGGGGCGGCTTTCAGGCATTTTGGCCCATACACCGGACCCGCCCTTGCCTTCTGCGGGGGCGTTCCCGGAGCCGTCTCAGCCTTGCGTGGCGGGCTCTGCGGAGGGGCTGCCGTTTGTATGGGGAACCGTCTCCCCGGCAAGCCCCTGTTCCGGCGGGGAAGGGCTGGGCTTGGCGCGGGAAGCGGGCCCGGAGGCCCCGTATCCGGGGCGGCGGGCGCATCCCGTGCCCGGTTCCGGCGGGTGGGGGCTGCGGTTCAAGGGTATGGAGGCGGCGCGGTGAGCGAAGAAGAGAACATCCGGCTTGTCCGCGAGATCGGGGAAGTGAAGGCCGAGCTTTCCGGGCTCAAGGCCGAGGTCGCGGGCACGAACCAGCGCCTCGACGACATCGTGATCACCCAGCTCAAGGATCACGGCAAGCGGCTGGCCATGCAGGATATCCGCATCAGCTCCCTTGAGCAGGCCGAGAACAGGCGGGCGGGGGGGATTTCCGCGCTCGCGGCGATCGCCACGGTCGCCGGAAGCGTCGGGGCGCTGCTCATGAAGGTCTTCGGCTGATCTCCGGCGTCCCGCATCCGGCACCCCCTCATCCCC
>NBJMR02800__coassemble_7846_pt1 | contig 3550 bp, 4 predicted proteins | sample NBJMR02800__metabat2_high_PE_022 | metagenome-assembled genome bin NBJMR02800
CCCGGGGGAGGTTCGGAAAACCTCCCGAGCCTCCCTCAACGTTATGCAGCAGGATCGCAATGGGCTATTTTTCCGACGGCTTCGTAAAGGCGCTCGATCTGCTTATTAATGCAGACGACGCAACAATTTCCGCCATTGAAGCCACGCTTGTTTCCACAAGTTGCGCACTGGCAATAGCTATGGTCATCGGTCTGCCCCTGGGCTTTCTGCTCGGCTACACCAGTTTTCCCGGCAAGCGTTTTCTTTTCAAATGGTATTCAGGCAAGTTACAGAAATGCCTTGCAGCAAGTGCTCTTTTTCACTCCATCTTTTTCCCGTTTTCCCTTGACCCAAAACGGGAGCGCCGATATAGGATCAAAGAAACCCTATTCATGTTTAGCCGCGCGGAAAGACCATGAAAAGACGCCTTTTCCTGCCTCTGCACCTGTTCATCCTGTTTGCCACGTTGCTGGCGGCAGGCTGCTGGTGCCCGCGCGCTGATGCCCATGAGCCGGAGAAAGGCGCATTCCGCCACGCTCCGACGCAATACGAAACGGTCATTCAAGACGTCTATCAGCCCTTGCTGATCCAGACGGAGGTGCGCGTCCCGCACGTCCGCGGGCACGAACTTTCCCAAAAGGACAACGACGCCCCGGTGTACGACGCCGGACAAAGCGCCGCTCCCCCCATGCTCCCGCCGCTCCTGTCCGCAGGGCTTCCGGCGGTGGTCCCCCTCCCTCTCCGTCCCTCTTGGCGGGGCCTTGTCGTATTCCCTCTGCCTCCTCCCGCGATGATCGGCTGACGGCCTTTCCGCACATGACGCCATCCGGCAATCGTGCAAAGGACACTCCCACCCTTGGCCCTTGTCGCGCCCGCGCCGCGAAACGGACAGAATCCTCTGTCCTCCCCGCGAGCGGACACCCGGAAACACGCGCCCGCCGAACGTGCTCCCCGAAAACGGGGGAGGTCTCCCCGTTCGTCCCGGCGCCCGCAGGAGGAAATCATGGAAGCTCCCAAGAAGCCGTTGTATAAATCTCTTTATTTTCAGGTTATTTGCGCCATTCTCCTTGGTATTGCCCTTGGGCATTTCTATCCCCAGACCGCTCAGGCCATGAAGCCGCTCGGTGACGGGTTCATCAAACTTATCAAGATGATCATCGCGCCGATCATTTTCTGCACCGTGGTCCTCGGCGTCGCAGGCATGGAAGACATGAAGAAGCTCGGCCGTATCGGCGGCAAAGCGCTCATCTATTTTGAAGCGGTGACGACCCTGGCCCTTATCATCGGGCTTGTGGTGGTCAACACCCTCCAGCCGGGTGGGGGAATGCACGTCGATCCCGCGTCCCTCGACACCACCGCCATCGCCAAGTACACTGCTTCGGCCCAACACAACGGCTTCATCGACTTCCTGATGAACATCATCCCCGGCACCATCGTAGGCGCGTTCGCCAATGGCGACATCCTCCAGGTGCTGCTCATTTCCCTGCTCTGCGGCGCGGCCTTTTCCGCCCTCGGCAAGCGCGTCGCCGGTATCGTCGGGCTCATCCGTCAGGCTTCCTCGGCCCTGTTCGGCATCATCAACATCATCATGAAGCTCGCCCCGCTCGGCGCGTTCGGCGCTATGGCCTTCACCGTGGGCAAGTACGGCCTCGGCACGCTCGGCTCCCTCGGCTATCTCATGGGCAGCTTCTACCTGACCTGCCTGTTGTTCGTCTTTGTCGTCCTGAACATCATCGCCCGCCTCACCGGGTTCTCGCTGGTCAAGCTGCTGCGCTACATCGCCCATGAATTGTGGCTCGTGCTCGGCACGTCCTCGTCCGAATCCGCCCTCCCGACCCTCATGGCGAAGCTTGAACACATGGGCGCGCGCAAGGACATCGTGGGCATCGTAGTCCCGTCCGGCTACTCGTTCAACCTTGACGGCACTTCCATTTATCTGACGATGGCGGCTATCTTCATCGCGCAGGCCCTCGGCATCGAACTGAGCCTCAAGGAAGAACTTACCCTGCTCGCCGTACTGCTGCTGGCCTCCAAGGGCGCGGCCGGGGTCACGGGTTCCGGATTCGTCACCCTCGCCGCTACGCTGGCGACCATCCCCACCATCCCGGTGGCCGGTATCGCCCTCATCCTCGGCGTGGACCGCTTCATGTCCGAAGCCCGCGCGCTGACCAACCTCGTCGGCAACTCCGTGGCGACCATCGTTGTCGCCAAGTGGGAAGGTGCGCTTGATATGCAACGCCTCCATGCCGAGCTTGATCAGCCCACCGTCATTGAAGAGGAACCTTTCCTGCCCGACGACGGTTTGCTCCAGCCTGTACCTGCGGACAAGTAGTTTGGGGAAGGCGCGACGTGCCGGGGGAAGGGAAACCTTTCTGAAGAAAGGTTGTCCCTCCCCCCGGCCCCCCCCCACCTTTCCCAAGACTTTTGACTGGTGGGGAGGGCGGCCCAGAAGGAGTCCGTTCCGGCGGGAGTTGAAAAAGGCATCTCCCCCGCCGTCGATATGGATGGGATTCACCCGTTTTCCCGGTATGTTGAAAAAAGGCCCTTGGCGGTTTGTCGCTAAGGGCCTTTTGGGTTATCCGTTTGGTAATTTGTATTGCCGTGGTCGGGCTATGCTTCCACAAGCTCCACGGTGCTGTAAGCGTCTTGGATCTTGAACACCAATCTGCCGATACGCCGCAATTCCCGGGCCAGCGTATGCATCACCACGCCTTCCACCTTGGCCTCGGGGTTCATCAGTTCCAGAAGATCCGCGAAGGTTTCAAGCGAAGAGAACGCTCTGAACAGCAATTCCCGCATTTCTTCGGCGTGTTCCGCTTCCAACAGTTCTTTTTCGCAGCGCACAGCCAAAGGAGGAAATCGATAGTGGCGGATTTCCTCTTGGATTCGCTCTACCTTCGCAGGCGCGGGGTGTTCTTCGTCGGACGGCGTGCCGGAACGGAGCAGGGCCTGAGCCGCGCTCTGAAGCAGGGCGGCGAGAGATGCCGCATCGGGAGGGGGAGCGGAAACAGGAAAAGGCGTTTCTGACATGATGCACTCCAAGGATTTTTTTGATTGGAGCCTTCAAAATAGAAAACTCCGGGTGCTCAAAACCGTCCTTGGAACGGCGGGCATATTCCCGGCAAGCCGGTCTTGTATTAGCCCACACCCGGAGAATAAGGCAAAGGTTACGCCAAAACGGAGGCGTAAAAAAGCCACTCTAACGGGACGGCGGACCGCCAAGGAATAAAGGTGTTTTGAAGCACCTTTCTAAAAATACACATAGAGAACCGAGGAAGTCAAGAAACGCTTCGGGAGTGGAGTGCCTTCCCACGCCGGACTGCAATCATTTTATGGATCCAAAAGAAATGGTTCCCTCGTAGGAATACCACAACTGAGACGGATTCAAGGCACATCCCACTCAACAGGCTTCCGATAAAAGACGAAAAAAGATACTCCCCCTCCCTTCCATTACGCCGTACAAGCGTTTCCTTTGGCGGCAAGGCCGCCAAAGGAAACGCGCCGCCGGGTCAAGGGGGCGCTGCCCCCTTGCGGGGTCCCGAGGGGCAGAGCCCCTCGGCAGGGTCCGGGG